>Ga0307514_10000321_pt1 | contig 115086 bp, 122 predicted proteins | sample 16_EM_MG_FD_203088 | JGI IMG/M metagenome (GOLD analysis project Ga0307514, IMG submission 203088) | Populus trichocarpa ectomycorrhiza microbial communities from riparian zone in the Pacific Northwest, United States - 16_EM | ecosystem: Host-associated > Plants > Roots > Unclassified... | reverse complement strand
GGGGTTAATGAATGAACGCCATAGCCAAACTCTATCAAATACCTGAAGCCTGTCCAAAGGATGGGGGTATTACATGTTTAAGTAGTACAACAACGTTTCGTCCAAACCAAGGTTCATCTGTCAGCTTGCCACCGAGAAGCTCAAAGTGAGGAGCACGTCCTTGAAAGGATATGGAAAAGCTATTGGTAGTAAGGAAAGGAAAGAACGGGCTAGTTACGAGTGGTTGGCTGTGTATTGGCCTTGGAGAGATTCCTGTGGACGTCGAGCGCTGGAGAACGTGACGGACGGGTAAATCTGGCCAGGGCCGATCGGCATGTGAGGTGTGGTTGTGAGGACTCTGAGGGATCAAGTGGAATCCAATAAAACCAAGATGGTTCGAAAATGGCTGCTTTGACGTCTGATTCTGGCTCCCTTGGCATCAACACAAAGTACCGATACTCGGTACGTACTCTCACCAAGAAGTACAGGGCTAAGGTCGAGGGATTGGTTCGGAACGACGCTCTGGATGTGGGATGTGAACCTCACAGCCGCTCACCTCTCACCTGTTACCTTTCACCTCCCTTTCCCTCACCCCACCACACACACGTACGCACACGTTTAAAGATCGTCAGCCAGTAATAGGCAGGGTCCTAAAGCTTGGGAAGGTCTGCTCTAAACAGCGCATGACCCTTGTGTTTTGCAGCGTTTTTTGCAGGCAGGTAACAATGTGATCCATCAGCTATGACGATGGCGACAGGGTTCCCAATCATCTACTCTGGAGTAGAGTACTGAACTGAAGGAAGGTGGGCTGGTTGGAGATTTCTGAGTGCGAAGGGTCCTCCCAGTTCATTTTTGATATGATCGAATACTCTGGTGTCTTGCCTTGTCTTGTCGCGGCTGCCGGGCTTCTCGCATCTGCCCCAATATTCCCTGTCGCTTAACGTTCCTCTCAATTCTGACCTGTCACACCGGCCTAGGGTCCACCTCCCTACACCACCGGGGTCCCTTCAAATTCCGTTGTCTCTCCCACCCGCTGCCTCGCACCGTTCCCTTCACCCCTCGCAAACGTGAACACAAACACAACGCATATCCCATCGCTGGTTGACGACAGGAAAGCAAAAAAATAAATATAAAAAACGAATTACCAAACCTCTCATCTTCTACCAACAAAGCCGACACGCACCCCGCATTCCATCTCAAGGATCATCTCTGCGTGAGAGATTTTTGCTTCACTTTTCCACCGTTTTGACATCTCCAAATCCTCTTATTTGAAGTCCTTCTTTTCATCATGGGCCGTATACGACTTTAACAACAGCTTCATTTGGAGTCGACCACCCCGTCGCTGTGTTCGAGCTGTGTTCTTTGAGCCATCTGCGTCACTACACGTTTCTACTAGAACAATTCGATCGACAGGAACGAGCTCCTAGTGGAAATATCACCTCGACTTGCTACCTATCTATATCAACTCCCACCATTGCCAGTGTAGTTCGACTCGAGCGAAACCTGCGCTTTGACTTTCGGGCGAATATCTAGCGAACGGTCTGGTACAAAATTAGTCGGTTGTCCGGAAATTTTTGTCGTTAGGTTGCTATATCGGTGTAGGGCAGTGTTATCTACCTCACGTAATCAGCGAGTATATATCCCGCCATGTCCGAGCAAGGACACTACGTTTTCTCGCCACATTCCTCGTACATGCAAAACCTCCTCACCTCGAACGCGACAAATCTTCCGCCGTCCTGCGACGAAGAACTCGCCGACGAGGCCGACGAACCCCCGGACCAACGAACAAGCTATTTTGCCAGCCGCACTTCATCCTTCTCCGATGGGGAATTCGCAAAGCATTCATTCTACAATCATCCTCCCCCGAAGGAATCTCTCCTAACCAGGGCGCTACTCACGAGTCCAGCTCTCGGTCCTACCGTCGTACCGAACTTTGAACGCTCCATGTCCAATTCATCCATCTGGAGCAATACAAGTGGCGCATCGACCGTGGACCTCACGAGTGACGCGGGAATGACGAGTCCATCGAGATCAAACTCACCGAGCCCGCCGCCACCTATGTATCTCTCTCAGATTGCCGGAATCTTGCAGGGAGGCAAACCAGGGAACGAGCCTAAACGGATTGAAGTTGTGGAGGATAAAGATCTACCTATCGAAGTACCAGGTAGAAAACGAATTACTTTCGCCTGTAGCGCTGGGCCATCCCGGCGTGGATCTCAAGATGATATTGTACCCAGGACTGAGGAGGGCCAGAAAAATTCGGCAGAACCAGTCGCATCAAAGAAGAATTCCGCGTTAACTTTTATGTGTGCTCGGCGAGAGGAATCAGTTTGTCCATTAGCGCCACCTCCGAAACATATCGACTTTGCCCACAACCAGCGACCTGAATCCAAGGCGGCAGCAACAGCTGCCGTAAATACCCCGGCCAATATCAAACCAGTTGCTGTTACATCAAAGATTACTTATCCAGAACCAAGGAAGCTTTATGACTCCGAGAGCGCAGCCGATTCTTGGACGAATCATCCCATTGACAAGACCAGATTACTTCGGGTTGACGATGTGCTTAGGAAGGAGAAGGATATCAGGAAGCTGAGTGAGGAGGCGGAGGCGGAGGCATTGCAAGAGGAGGGTGAGGAGGACGAGGAGGAGGAGGATGATATCTTGGATGATGGAGCCGAGGATTCTGACGACCTGGATAACTATGATGAGGAAGATCAGGACGATGAGGACGAAGATGAAGATGAAGACGACTATGATGACGAGAGTGGGAACGAGACCGACAATGAAGAGGGATTCGCATCCGACGATGATTCTGACGATGAAGGTTTCTATGGATTGCATCCACCTATGTTGCTACCTCCACCCGCACCATTCTTGGCTTCTTCGCCTCGTCAGATTCGTTCTTCCACTCCAGAGTTACCCGATAGTACGGATTTCGTTTGTGGTACCTTCGATGAGGATAAGCCTTTGGAACAAGCATATCTGTCTTGCCTGGAAGAGAGGAAACGTTCTAAGCATAAGGCTACTCCTCAGGATATCGATCCTAGCTTCCCCACATCCGAGCCTGAGGACTCTGATGGCGAGCCAGAGCCTCGGCATATTGCCAAGGCTAACCGGGATGATAGCTCGTCAGACGGTAACCAGAGCAGAGACCGGAGGATGCGAAGTGGTGCTGCGACAACTCACTCTCCACCTCGTGGACGCGTGTACTCGCCGGCCCCTGTTCGACGAACAGGTCTTGCCCAATCGCCTGCTCCTAACCGCCGCATTCCATCACAACCCCCACCTTCTCGTCGTGGTAGTAGAGTACTCTCACCTGCCCCGCCGGTTCGCCGACGCACGCACTTCCAGACTGGAAGCAATATTGTCAGGGCGCGATCTCTTCCCCGCAATCCTGGGTTTGCCCGGCGTGGCGGAAAACCGTTCAGGGTCTACTCGGCTGCCGCATCACCGCAAAAGGCAACTCGCCCAATGCTCATCCGCAGAGGTGCCATGGATATCGTCAAGGGGTTGGAGAAGAAACGGGAGCGCAGGAAGGCGCGTTTCGGCAGGAAAGACAGGGACGAATTGTGGAAGGCTGGAGAGGGGGTTGAGAAGATGAGGGAACTTGGGTTGGAAATTTGTGGCAAAGGACGAGCACGCCCGATCTGGGTAATTTCAGCCTGAATGTTGCCATTGAGGAACCGACTTCCATACCCGGAAAGTGTCTTGCGATATGACTGCAAGGACTCGCTGTGTTTGGATATTTCTTTGTCAAAACTTTCTTGTGAATATTTCTTTTACTGTTACGATTAGACATGATGGACTCTGGTGTTTTTTTTTTTTTATAAATAGGTATAGTTTTATGATGGAAGCGGGAGCAAATTTCAATGCTTTGCATTATTTCCTTCCAATTCTTATTCGGCTTTTTTTCCTGGTGAAGGGGGTGTTTATCTTTCAACTGGAGTATTCGCTTTCTTTACATATTTTTGCCTGCCTTCTCCCTTGGAGCGTTAGCTATCTGGATGGATGGATGGGATTAATGGTCACTACCGCACAATACGGTTGTATATAGGAACCAAAAGGCCGTTTTAGCAGCAAACAAAAGTGTTTAGTATGCTTAAAAGAACGTTAAAGCAGACTAAGCAACATGAGTGACACGATTTTTTCCTGCGTCTTTCAGCTCATTGGGATCGAAATCTCACAGCATCACACGCCTTGTCTATCTTGTCTGTCGTACAAATCGTGGATTCTGGACTGGACGATTCCACAGCATTTGCTCCCATGAGAAGTGGGCTAGCCGAGCTGATTGGCTTGCTTGCTTTCGAATTGGCTTTTGAGTTTTTATGCGGTTCCGGCTGCTGCTACCCAGAATGAAACACAACATCGTATCAATCACACGCGCAGTTTTTCTGGAGGTTAGCCCCATGGCCATGGCGTGAACGCTGCGGATATCCGATCCGCCACTTACCACGGTAAACAGCATTGTAGATGGTGCGAGAAGGCTCTATCTACAACGTGGTTGTTCCACAACCATTAGTTGGATGAGAAACACGGTGCGTACCGAGTGACGGCCCATGCTAATGCCTTGAGCCGATGGTGGCTATGGCAGAAAGATGGCCACGCGATAAAGGTACATTAAGTAAAAGTAAAACCAATCAAGCTGGATTCGCTGGACTTCATCGCCTTTTCCCACGCCGGCAGTTCCGATGCTCGGAACTGCTTCCATCTTCTCGGGAAGAAAAAAAGTACGCCACTCTGCAACTCAAAAACTGGTAAGTACAATAACTGGACATGTAGCACAACAAAAAAAGCAACTTTGGCTGGAAGCACATGCGTCACTGAGGTCACAGCGAAGCGCTGAGACAAACTATAGATATCCCTCCTTGCGTCCTACGTGTACAACTGGGCGAGCTGGCCGTGGCTGTGGCTCATGGAAGGGAAAAAAGTGGCTTGTTGGTGATAAGTGCGTTGTGTTGGCCTATGAGGGAGTCATTGGGAATCACTCAGTCCGCCCTTCCAGAATGCCTCGCACCTAGCATGTTGGTTCGGCCGAAAATCTGGCTGGACAAACTGCATAGGTAAAGTACCGCTTCTTACTTGACTATAGAGAGTAAATAGGAGTCTTGTAAATTCTTCGCCCGGGCATGCTAAAGAAGCCTCCGGTTGTGTGTTGGCGATGCATGTTTACGAGTTCGTCTGCCATCCCAGCCCTCAAAACACATTCAACTTGCAGATAGGGCCCAGGGGATTGTTATTCTCAATCATTCAAACTACAGGCTTAATTTGAACATGAACTCAAAAATCCCACTCGAAGTTAAAACCACTCGATAGCACTCGGCTCTACCTGGCTTGGAATCTATGACGATCGTCCGCCTTCCTCGAACTCGAGACATATAATGCATAGAACAAGCCTCCATCTATTCCTCAGGATCAACACCTCCCCTTGGGTATTGCGGCATAGCTATGGATGGCCGCAGAACACGGAATCCACTGAGAACTTAAATAGTTACGTCGTTCCGGCGCGTATGAAGCGCAGTGCCTCTTCACCCCGCACAAATATGCAACTCACCTGGGCGAACCGCACCTTCCGTGGGGTAGAAACACATCCGCTCCCCCCACGACCACGACTTGAGATTAGTTTGCCGAATGGAATGGGGGCGACCAAAGAGCAGCTTGGAAAGGAAGCTACATAGAAGAGCTCGATCCTTTTCATGTATAGTAAAGACGAAATATCCCGGGCCAGGTACTGCTGGGACTTTGCTCCAAGCCACGGAACCGCGAGATTTGATCTACGGTACCATAATTTAGTCCTAGTGTCACCTAAAACCCTAACCTTACCCAGTGCTTAAATTTACCGCCCAGCTACCACTTGCCAATATCCTCATATCGATGATAGTCACTCGTTTCCGACCTGCAGTTATACGTTTACCGGCTACCTTCTCAAGACGGCATACCTGCATGCCATGCGCAAAGCGTTTCATGACATCTGGACCCCCTTTGCCAGCGCCGGCGCCTGCAATTAAAGCTTCAGTTCTCGGTTCCCTGACGAATGAGCTCGACAAAATTGCACCTTGTTTTGAGGTGGAGGCGGAAAAGATACAAATTATAAGAAGCCCTTCGGATTTCTATTCTGCGCTCAAGGTACTTATTCTGTGCAACGTCTGAATGGCGAACAACACTCACCACAACACAGAAACGAATTTTGGGAGCGAAAAGACGGATATTCCTGTCCACTCTCTATATCGGGAATGCGGAGCATGAGCTGGTTTGACTATCTTCAAATAAGACGAAACAATGGTCACTATTGACCAGTTAGATCGATACTCTTCGACAAGCTCTCAGGTCTAAACCGGAACTAAGAGTTTCAATCCTCTCGGATGCCCTACGCGGAACTCGAGAATCACCAAATGCCTCCTGTGCCTCATTGCTTGCCTCTTTGGTTGCAGAGTTCGGTGAAGACAGGGTGACTATCCGAATGTATCATACGCCAAACTTCACTGGGATCAAGAAGAAGGTTATCCCCAAACGGCTCAACGAAGGATGGGGGCTGCAGCACATGAAACTATATGGGATAGATGATGAGATTATCATATCGGGGTAAGCAGCTGGAGATAGAGATGAATCTGATTTACTGGACTAATATCGGCGAAGAGCAAATCTGTCCACAGACTACTTCACCAATCGTCAGGACAGGTACCATATATTCTCCTGCCAGCGATTGACTGATTATTTTGAGCGCATACACAATACCGTTTGCTCCATAAGTTATAGGGTATTGCCCGGTCCAAGGGACGCAGGTGGATATGTGCTGGATTGGCCGGAATCCAACCCTGCCCCTGCACCGGTTGAAGAACCAGAAAAGTTCAAGATTGCAGCTACATCGTTGCTCAATCCTGTGATACAGCCGTCTACGATAGGGCAGAGTCCTATTTCAGCTCAAGCCAAGACAATTGTGTATCCTTTGGGTCAATTTACACCATTATTGCATCCAACCGATACATCAACAGAACATCCTGCTCTGTCAACTGTGTTGCGCGCACTCGCTGAGGAACATGCCGCGAGTTCAAGGTGGGTTTTTACGGCTGGATATTTTAACATTCATCCACAACTGAAAATGTTGCTTCTGAACTCCAAGTCGGTGAAGGGAACGGTTGTAACTGCCGCTCCCGAGGCAAATGGATTTTATGGTAGCAAAGGAGTGTCCAACATGTTGCCGCCTGCATATACATTACTTTCCCGGCGCTTCTTGGATGATGTGATCAAATGCGGTAAAAAGGACCGAATTGAATTGCGGGAATGGAAGAAGGGGGTCCACGGACAGGACCCAAACGCTTGGACATATCATGCAAAAGGTTTCTATCATCTGACCACACCTGAAAGTGGAGAATGCTAACCAACTAGGTGTATGGGTAACAATGCCGGGTGATGATAGTCCCAGCATCACGTTGGTGGGTTCGTCGAACTACACCAAAAGATCCTATAGTCTAGACGTAGAGATGAATGCTCTAATCGTTACCAAGGATGAGGGATTAATGAAGAGACTGGAATCAGAAGTGGGCTGGTTGCAAGAGAACACCCAGGCCGTTACAATTGAAGACTTCCAGCGCACCGAGAGACGTGTATCTCTCAAAGTCAGACTGGCACTGTGGTTGGTTGGAGCGCTCGGGGGTCAACTGTAGCAATCGCATATGCTTGTAGAGTAATTTGGGCCATAAAAAGCCTAATTCTGCAAGTAGACATGTACCTAGGGTGCGGAGCACCAAAATTTGGGGGCGAATTGTACCTGCGTCAAATCACACGGCAAAGCACGCAATATGTGTACCACGAAATCTGCAGAGTTAGGCCAATACCCCAAATTCTTCCAACCCTTTGTTCATTGGGAGTATAGATACTCATTGCCCCCCTCACCACATCCTGTGATACCCAAGAGATGAACAATGATAGCACCCACACACATGATGTTTAACCCGGCCCGGAGGTAGATATCAAAATAGTGTAGCACAAGTCCTCACTCGCCTCCCTCACCTCTGCCAACTACCGCCATAGGACCCAGAGTATACTCGGCAGACGCATGTCTGTTCGGAATAGGCCCGAACGCCGGCAAAACCCCAGGATTGCCCAACTCGGAAAGGTTTGTGATGACGCTCCCATCAGAGAAGAGGCTCGATGATCGTTCGCGGTTAGATATCAGACTGCCGCATCCCTGAGCTGAACTAGGTATCGGTACATCGGTAACGGTCTGTTGAGGTGTGGTACTTTCTAAAGCGTAATACGCCGCCCAGTTGCTGCGCGATTGAGCGCCATACTCTTCGATACGAGTCTCAAGGCGATGGATGGCATCCAAATACTCCTTTTCGAGTCTTTCCCTGCGCTCCTCCGATGCTTCTCGCTCTGCCTGCTTCTTTTCTTTGGTATCTGAGCCCTCTGAGTTTGCGGAGTCTAGCTTCCCAAGGTCGACGTTAAGCTTAGTGAGACGGGCCATCAATTTCTCTTTCTTAGATGACAGAATAGCGAGTTCGGATTCAACAGCCGCAGCCTTTCGATCAGCATTTGCCTTTTCCTCCGCTGCTTTAGTTTGTGCGGCGGCGAGACGGTGTTTTTCCGCTTGCCATTGCTTTTTCTTTATTTCCCATTCGGGCTTTAATTTTTCTGGAGGCTGCTGCAGATCCGCTAATTGTTTTTCCATTACTTCCGTCTCTTCCTCAGCACGCTTGATCGACTCCCTCAGTGCAAGGTTACGGCGGAACGCCCTTTCTTCGCCCCGATCATTGCCAATCAGCCCTCGATGCTTCTCAATCTCTTTCCGGAGTTCGCTAAGAGCTGCTTTGTGTGTTTTCCTGATTGACTTGAGGTTGGATTTGGTTTCGGCGAGACAAGTCTTGGCTTGGGCAAGGGAATTCAGGAGAGTGGTGACGGGGGAAAGTGGTCTGGACGGTTGATGATTGACCGAAGGAACAGCTGATGCTTCACTATAGTTAGCACGCATTTCGTCGGGTATGAAACCCACCAGAACTTACCTTGCGCAGGCATCGTACAAGCACAGGTGCTGTAGAAAATCGCACCGCCCCTTTTCACAAACTCGAAATCATACTCTGTTGATCCTGTCAACCCAGTAACATCTACTGCCCACTCATCTTCCACTCCTGCATGAACGGCAGCGTCCCCATTTGCATCGCCTAGATCCCGGGTTTTGACAAGTGGAAGTATATCCGTTTGCGGCCACACAATCCCATTTACACGAACAAAAAATGGAAAACTCGAGTCCCTCCCTGCGGCGTCGACCCCACCATTTGCCACATACCCATAGCCCTCCTCTCCTTTTATTCTGCCAACTAACCCTACCACAAAGCCAATCTCTGTAGATCTAATCTTCGTTATCCACACACTGCTGTCCTCCCCACCTGATGTAGCGTCATTTGATGCAGTTCCAGCACTCCCGGCGTTTGTGTTCGACGCTTCGGATGAAAGCTGTGTCCGCTCCACTTCCTTCGCAATATGTATCACTGCGCTGGCCATCGTAGCCCACAATGGCTGATTATTTCGAACATTTTGAAGTTGAGTTTTCTTTTTTCGTTTCCCGCCAGTGTTGTCCCGCTCCGTCGTCAGCATGGGAGATGAACCAGCGGCTGCTTCCGGATCTTTATCCTTTTGTTTAGCTGGCCCGTCCTTCACATTTGCCGGCGGTGTCCCAGAAGATGTATCGGCCGATTCAGGTCTCCGTATTAGCCATCGTCTGGTAGCCTTCATCGCTGCTTGTGCGACAATGTGGATGGCGAAAAATGTTCGAAGCCAGCTAACACTCTCCTCGCGGCTAGATAAAATATGCGAAACCCTCAGTTGTCGAGTAGGTTGTATGCTCTCCCAAGCATCCGACAGTCTGAATCGACCCTGTACGACCTTCACACTACCCATCACCCCCGCACAAACCGCCACATTCCGCAAACTGTCGCCGGTTGAGTTCCCGGCACCGAGTGTCATCGCAATAATTGCTTGTGCAAAATCAATGAGGAAATTCCAAGCAGAAGGCCAGAGGAAAAGCGACACCGATGCCAAAATACAATCTGCAAACATGATTGTAAGTAAAGACGGTGAGCCATTTGAGCCCTGGAGCAGAAAATTCGTAAAGGAAGGCATCGATGCGGTTGTCGAGACGCTGAAGATTGTTGTTGATGGTGGTACAAATGTTTGCAGGAAAAACAAAGAATGAATGAGGGTCAAAATCGTCGGGGGTATTTGCAGAAATACGATGAGAAGCGTAATTGTATCGAGGAGTGGAAAAGACGTGAGAACGGTTGACGGAAACACATCCGACGACATTCCTCCATTCGGATTGAGATATATTTTTTGATGCTCTCCCATAGCGCTATTCGTCCCCTCACCAAAGCTGTCGCTATCATCTCCTAAACAATCGTAGAATCTCTGTCCTTTCCCGTGCCACCCGTTTGCGCCAATATCCGAATTCGCCGTTCCATTTATAGACGAGTGAAACTGTGCCGCCGCAGTCAAAACTTCCGGAACTGCGGGTTGGTTTGTTGACGCGACGGCAAGGGGAGTGACGCTGCTGGAAGATCGTGAGCGATTCGAACGTTTTGGTAGTGCGAGACTGCCGTGATTGTTGGAATGCAGGCCTTGCCGTTTTGATGAAGAACCCGTTGAACCTCGCGGCATTGGAAGCCGGTGTAATTGCAGTCCCTAGCCAGCTCGCCAGACGAGGAGCGCGAAGGAATGCAGTCTGATTAACGGTGTCTATGACTATGGTATGTACCTGGTACTTAGTACGGATGGCAGGCGGAAAAAAGGATGATGCCGAGTCGGTTATGAGGGGTGTGGAGGTGAAGCGTGGGCTTTTGAGAAAACGGTACAGTACAAAATGGGGGGAAGTCGGGGTTAAGGGACCGATTGAGGAAGTCGCAGAGGAAAAAGAAAGGAAAAGGCGGTCTCGGTTCGTTTACGTGCGGGTTGACTGGGTTTTACCTAGCATTTAGTATAGTGGTAGGCAGAGGAAACGAGATATATGTGGCTTCGAGGGCAGAGTCTGACTAAAGGCAAAAGCGCAATGAAGCGTCTTTAGCGACGAGCACAAGGGGTTTTTAGGCCATTGGGGCGGACATCGGCGGCATTTCATACCAAGTGAATAGACGCTGTGGAGCATTTAGAGCTAGTCATGAAAAAGGCCTCCTCGGAGATTCAGAACACTCTCGATGGGTCGCAGAGTCAATAGATTATGATATTGTGATGGCCTGGTCCTCAATGTTCTTTAACCACATATGCACAATCGACGATCACAACAAACACACTACAACTCACGAATTCGACCGATTGCAGCTTGAACTATCCATCGGTCGATTGTTACTGTAAGGGTCCAAAACCCCGTAGTCCTCACACTCTCAATTCGTCACAGGAAATAATACCTAAAACTACACCGAGTTAATGCCGTTCTCTTTCCTAGGAAGACTTGTTTGGACTGCATTAGCTGGTGCAACAGACAAGCAGTCCCTATTTCCAGATTATTACCATTCCGCACTACATCCGCGTTACCACTATCCCCCTCTGTAAAGGTTGGATTACCCCTCCACCGTACCCCTCCACTGTACCCCGCTTTTGTACTTGCGCACATTCAAAGCTTGTCTGTCGATAAGGTATTTTATCCGGAGACCAAATATCTGGAGACGAAATGTATGCCCCGAAACAACTGGTGCCACGTCATATCTTAATTTCTCTTTTCCGTACTCTGGTGTGTGAGAAAGATGCTCTTATGTGCGGTAAACGCCACATACCGGTACAAGTGCACACCATGATCTACACTGCAGGGAATTCCACGCTGCATATTGTCAACGGTTTATTGACATAGCTCACTGCCCAGCCTTCAGGAAATAACTTGCCGACATCCGTTAGGTGTGGGTCGAAGACGACCTTTATCTGAATGGAATTCCTGCCCATGAAAAAGAAGGATCCTAGTTGTGGAGTCAAGTTGACCGACCTCAAGATACAGAGATATGCCTTCCATATCACTATCGTATCAATCGCATCGGATTGCAGCCATAAAGCTATATGAACTGGAACTAGATGGTAATACACGGACCCTCTCGGTGATATGTACGAGGTTTCTCCTATCTTTCTCAAGAGTCAAAGACTTCTCTGTGGTTTCTCATACCATGCCTGAACCACATCACTCACTAGTTAGTTCCTAGAGAGGTGCGCAACTACAGAAAACTTCCAAATCATCCTTCAAAGAATTTGAACCATGAGACAGACACAGACAAAGATACTTTGCTAGGCAATTAGCACACAACTGAAAACTGCATGGAGTAAAATTCCAAAACATTGGCAACTATAGGTGGAGGAACACTATCAATTCGAAGGACCCCGCATTGGTCACACGACTCCGCTGCATGATCTTTGCAGGAAAGCATTATCTCGACGAGAGATATTGTGTTCAATGCTACGGAGGTACAGGCTGCTATCAGGGAAATTCTATCTAGAGATGGAGTTGAGTCAGAGACTGTAAGCCGAGTAGTAGCTGCTTCCGAAGTCAGAGATATAAATCGAATGATCGTGAGTGGTCTTCGTGTCTAGAGATTACCCTTCGTCTGAGGATGAAAGAATCTAAGCTTCGCATGTGCTCGATAAGTTCAATAGGTAAGCCGATCGATATTTTCGCAGGAAGAGATACAATAAATGCTTTTTATGATCCTTTTGGTTGTCCAAGTTCCCACAAAACGAGGGGTATACACATAAGTACTTCATGTACTGGAATGGACGCATTCCTGATCTCGACGGTTCTATTGTAAAACGGTTAGCGAGTGGCCGCCTATGTAATGTCCCTGGAGAGAGTCTTTAAGTGGTAGTTCCCCGGTCTGTCTTGTCAGGGTCCATGGCGGGTATTCGGAGCTTTTGGTAACATCCGTTTGGGAGATGCTCAGCCTTACATACTGACTTTCGGATGGCGAATCTGACTTCAGGGTTGAGAAAGGCCGCGCGTTCTGGGGCCAAGTAGCTTAAGCGCTTGGCAATTTACGTCAAATTCATGAACAGAATTTTCAACAATAATATTTCCTCGATTTCCTCGATTTTGTCGGTGCAGAAGGGAGACATACAGTCATGTACCTGATGCTCACGGCTGCGGAAGCTGGTAGATCCGGGCCGAGATGGTACACAAAGATGGCTTCCTTTTCATGCAATGCTGCTGCACAACCGAATACGAGAGGATTATGAATTGACTAATCGCCGTTGTTTCGGAGTGTGGCTGTATACGTGGAGCTGTAAACAGCTCAACCTAAGACGCAAGTCTATTGTCGTCATCGAGCCAAAGTGGGACAACCGATCGATCAAGGCTTTTCAGTCTTTCTCAGAAGTCCCCTACCATTCTTCCCCCCGCCATCTCCTCATTATCACTCAACTTTGGCTACGCTATAGTTAAATCGTTCACTACCGTTTTCAGTATCCGTTTAGTTACCAGCATCGATGAGTTGGAAAGGCTTTTCGCGGGGTGTTGTACGGGTATGTGCTCCTGGAACACAAACTGTTTGCCATGAATAAGGCAGTATTGCTAACCATCATGATCTATACAGGCACCCCAGTCGATAAAGCACAAATTTAATATGGTATGCGCCGACATCAAACGTCTTCACCCAGCGGCCTAATTAAAGACTGAATTTAGGGAGAAAACACAAAGGATTCGGTATACTTGGACGCTGAGCGACGGTTTCAAGAGCTAGAAGCAGTAAGTTGAGGATTCTGGTGCTTCTATGGAATGGAGCTCTGATGTTGCATTTGCAGGAAACAAAAAAGTTGCACGATGAGTCAAAGAGGTAAGCGTTCGACATTCCCCGCTTTTGTGGTATAGTGGGGCTCGCATACTGACTGGTGTCTCAGGTACTTTGATGCCATCAATGGTACCACCCTTCCTGTTGAGCCTCAATGCATAAGCTAATTATGACGGCTCGCAGGCATGCTGGATCACCAGTTCGAGTTTTCGAAAGCCATAGCCGAGATCTACAAACCCATATCCGGGCGAGTGTCCGATCCCGATTCTTTCAAAGACGAAGGTAATCCGGAGGGAATCCGAGCATGTGAAGAATACGAAGCCATCGTTATCGAACTGAAGGCCACTCTTGCGCCAGAGCTCGAAATGATCGAGACTCGTGTCATCCGGCCAGCGGACGAATTGATGGAAGTTATCAAAGCGATCCGCAAGACTGCGGCAAAACGCCAGCACAAACAACTCGATTACGACCGACATCGAACAACATTAAAGAAGCTTCAAGACAAGAAGGAAAAGACTTTGAAAGACGAAAAAGCTATTTACAAAGCCGAAGCTGATGTTGAACTGGCAACCCAGGAATTCAACTATTATAATGATCTGCTCAAAACTGAACTTCCGAAACTCTTCCAGCTGGAGCGCGAGTTTATCAAACCGCTGTTCCTAAGCTTCTACTACATGCAACTCAACATCTTCTACACCCTCCACGAAAAAATGCAGGCAGTGGATATTGGCTATTTCGATCTTGTTAGCGATGTTGAAGCTGTCTTTGAGAAGAAACGAGGCAGCATTCAGGAACAGACCGAGGCATTAGCAATCACTAAGTTCCGGACGCAGGGTGCTAAAATGAAGCTGAACGCTACCAAATTCAACAAATTCGGGAAGGCGGAGGAAGCTGCCGCAGGAGGCCGCCGTCCGGTATCAATGGACATGACACGACCAAATAGAATCACCGACACTCCTCCCCCACCCTACAGCCCGTCTACGAACCCCTCCGGCCTCTTGGACGCTAAAAGCTCATTACCTGCTTCCAGTGTTGGCGTCGGAAGGAGTAACTCAACGGGAGGAAATTGGGGTGTTGCAGCCGCTGCGAAGAAGAAGCCGGCTCCTCCACCACCCAAACCAAAACCCAAGAATCTTAGTGTTGAGACGGAGAAAGCCACAGCTCTGTATGACTTTGAGGCACAGGCAGAAGGAGATTTGTGCTTTTCGGTGGGAGATGTGATTGAGATTGTTGAGCGGACTAGCAACGTGAATGAATGGTGGAGTGGATCGCTTAATGGGAAGAGGGGACAGTTTCCGGGGAATTACGTCAAGCTGAATTGATTTCCAGCTCTGTTTCCTTTATACTGCGTCTTAGAATGGGCGGTTTCATTTATTTCAGCATGCAAGGACGTGCATGGGTTCAGTAAGAGGTGTTTATTCGTTGTTTTGCTTTTTGTTGCCTTATGCGTGCGTTTTCATTTTGGATCGTTTTAGCTCGGTTGGGTCACCTATGTGTTCCATTCAGTTCTCGGGACTTGTTTGGCACATTGCCTCTGGGTAAAGTCATCCTGTTGCATGTAAGTATTCTATAGTGGGTAGTGGTAGATGGTTTTGTTTCCAATATATTGTAAAGCATGTACGCCTTGCTGGTCCTCACGGTAGATATGATGTGATTTCGGGCTTGTCCGCTGGATGACTGTCTAGAGATCAAGGTGCCTGCCTATTCTTTCTCTCTGATTCTCTTGACGTGATAATTCGTCCGGTCACGGCGGCACACGCTAATGAATACGCAGAGCTGTACGAGCTCATATGGTCTCCTCAGAACCCAGAGATCTAAGAAATTTACCCCCAGATTCTAGAGGCAAATTTCAAATCTACCCCCGAGAGTGAATGTACTATTTGAGTTCTATGAGTTGTTGGTGATAGTTGGTGATTGAAATGCGGGGCCTTATCTTGGCAACCTTATCCATAGGTAGCCTTCTTTACAATTCACCACCATCTTTCCCGCTCCGGCTTCTCCACCGCATGAAACCCATGGCCACCCCACAATCGGCGGGCGGTCCTACCCCTCAAGTATTGCAATGGCTTCACCGCGTTATTGCCCCTGTAAGGCTCCAGATCCCGACTTCCGAGAGCTAAAGTTTACATTTGTACAGGAGTACCAAGATCCACAAAGAACATATGGCGACGTCGCAACAACTCTAGGAGCTCTTTCCACCTTGTCACCACGAACTAGCGTCTACAGTATGTGATAGCATCACTACTACGCGCATGCCATCTGACAGCACTCCATAGCTCACGAGAATGGTAAATCCGAGCTTCTCGTTCATATATTTGGGACGTTGCCGGTAATATTTCGAGGAGCTCCGTACAACATTCCAATCTCAATATATGTACCGCACCAGTATCCCAAAGAGCCTCCTATTGCTTTCGTCACCCCGGCAAAAGATATGATGATACGCCCCGGGAACCACGTCGATCTTGCCGGAAAATGCTATCATCCATACCTGGCCAACTGGGTCAATTACGCTGATGTGGGCTTTGCCGGCACGAGCTATGGACAGGCTTGAGCTAACTGCGGTAGAGATCAAACATTGTGGATCTATGCGATGTGCTTCGAGGTGTATTTGGACGTGAGCCGCCAGTTATGGCGAAGCAGTCTGGGCCGACACCGCCACAGAATGAGCCAGTAGCTCCACCCCCGAGACCTCCGCTACCGCCAGAATTGACGCCCCGAAGTTCTTCACCGGCCGTTACTTCACCTCCCAAAGGCCCTCCCCCTCTACCGCCGCTGCCGAGGGAATTTACAGAGCGTCAGAATGGCCCAGTTGGTGATCCACGACGCCATCCGATGGCGCCTCCACTCCCTACACACCCTAATTATCAGCATCACCCTCAACCACAGCAATATCATGTGCAACAACAGCCTTCCCCACCTCCGCGATCATCGGGGGATCGAAATATCCCCCCACAATATGGGCCAGGGCCAGCTTCACCAATGCAATACTGTACACCTCCCCCGGGGTCACCGCGGGTCCGTCCTGTTCCTATATACCCTGGCGCAGCTTTTCCCCAGCAGCAGCAGCAAAATTATCACCAAACGGCCCCGCCGCCGCTACCCTCGCTACCGCAAAAAGCTCAGTCTCCCTCTCCTCCGCACCAGCAACAACCTCAAACTCCACGCCCCCTCTCATACCAAGGATACCCCCCACCACAACAGCAACAGCAACAGCAACAGCAACAGCAACCGCAACCGCAACCGCAACAGAAACCGCAACAGAAACCGCAACAACAGCCCTATCAACAACCCGCAGTTCCTGCACCTCAACCAAAGCTTCCCACAGACCTCCTCGATTCACCAGCACCTCCACTTGCCACACCCCCATCGGCTTCTGATTCCCTTGCTCCCCTTCCCCCACCCAACCCCGAAAAAGACTACCTAATCTCTTGCATTGCCTCAAACCTGCACTCTCTTGCCGCCACAACACACTCTCAAACCTCATCCGCCCTCGCTAGCGCAGCTGTGCAAGGTAGTGCTTTATACTCCGCTACCGCCAACCTAGAACGCGAAGCCCACGAGCTCCGCCACATCGCGGCTGTATGCGACAGCGACTCTGAGATACTCCGTGAACGCATCGCGATGGCCGAAGGGGTGATACAGGAGTGTCGAACCCGTGAACTACCTGATGTTGATTCTATGGTTGTTGCAGGTAGTGTGGTTGAGACGCAGTTGTATGATTTGGTGGCGGAGGATCAGGCCATTGAGGATACGATTTATGTGCTTGGGAAGGCGCTGGATAAGGAAAGGATCCCGTTGGACGTCTTTTTGAAGGTAGGCGATGGATCAATGCCCTTTGAGTGGGGAGAGACTGATTGGTATTTAGCATGCGAGAACGCTGGCGAGAGAACAGTTTTTGAAGAGAGCATTGGTTAGGAAGATTTCGGAGGAGTTGGGGATTGAGTAGGATACATGAGAGAGGTTACGGTGGTGTTAAGTGTGAATCGTGTGGGCTTTGGGAAGACAATCGATTCTCAGTACACGAGTAGTATCATTCCAAGAATCATTCCGAGTGATGGGACATGCATGAATCGAGGTTCAACAATTTGAAGCCATCGATTTTCTGTGAAACTCACCGAAAAGGATGTTTCTAGACTAGCCTGTCTGGCGTGTTTTTCATTCTTAGTCATGAAATATCACCCAAATATATCACACTGCGACCCAGAATTCAAGCTACAAGTCTTTCCACCACTATCTCCAGGCACGAGCCCAACTCTCTCCTACAATAACCATGTACTTTGTCCCAGCATAATCCTCGTTGTCGTCGTCGGTACCGGACCGGCCCGGATCGGCATTGATGAGGGGTGACGTGGTACTGTGCAATGAATGGAGCACAGTACTTAGACGATGCATCGTACTGTGATGCCAATTTAATACTCTAAGTACTCTACATAACTCGATATTCTGGCCGAAATTCCTTGCAGGTCCCGAAACGCATCTGATACCCCATAGCTGCCCGCTCCCGATCTAAGCTCGCATATTGGCCTGCTTACTTCCGATCGGTGGTTGTTGTGCGTCGATGCTGATCTTCCAGCTGGTACACGACTGGCGCAGGTGGGGTACATGCGTATGTGCGTGCAGGAAACGCACCGGACAATATTGCAGCTTGGTAGAACTGAGGAGGCGAAATTTGATAGAATGGTATGTAGCAGAACTGCTTCAGATTTAGCGAATATGTACAACAATATCCATCCAGAGTTGAAGAAATCCCGTCTTACCTGGGCAACCACTGCCTCAACCAGACCACCCATCACCACCACCGGTATGTGAAACCTTCTAGTTAGAAAGACTGTTGCTGAATAGCGTGCGAGGTAGTTCTTCCTCTTCCTCTTCCAGATCTCTCAATGGCTCACAGAATAAGACTCTCTGACAGCTGTGTGTTGTAACTTAGTCTATAATTGTAAACTGGATATCAAGCTCGCGAGGGCCTCTTTTTGCTGTACGAAAGTGTGTATATATGGTAATATAGCATTGGATCTATGATCGAACCTGTCGTTGGAAAAGATTGGCAAATGGACATACAGGTGGAATCTTTTAGTACCATATTGCAGGCACATCGCAGGCTGTTGTACTGGGTGAAAGAGCAAAGGTAGGTACTCCCTCAAATTCTTCGAAGGAGGTACAATTACTGGGCACATATAAGAATTTTTGAAGAGAGCGCTGGAACAGAATGATTCGCCCAAGCTGTTGGTGCAGCTTACGCCTAACTACATAATCTAAAGCAGAAAGACATGAGCAGCTGTTAGGTTTAGATGGTAAGTCAGGTATCTATCTGGAGACCCCAAGTCGGCATCAACTGGAACAGCTGTTGCACGTTGCCCTAGTAGTGATTTTCCCTAAATCCTCTGCTCACTGATGATAGGGGAACTCGGAGTTCGTATCACCGTGGGGGGACACTCACCATATCATATAGGCCTTCCTTTTGGTTACCCCAATCAAATACAATGGGAAGCCAAGGCTCGTATCCAACTCGACTCGGGTAACTGAGAACTCCGAGGCATGTATAGCATCGAGTATATCCCACCGGTACCCACTTCCCCCATCGGCAGCGAAAAATGACAGTATCAGCTGCAGTTAGCACTTCCTTAACCTGCGGCACAATAAGGCCAAGCACGAGCACAACATTCTTTGTTTGTTGTGTCTTGGTATGCAGGTTACCGCCGACTAGGTGGTGACTCTATACCGCCTTATAGCGGGGTTGGAGAAGAACCACTATGCGCACTTCTGAAGTACCTCTCTGCTGTAAAAACTAGCAGGAGATACCTCCTATTGGCTCATGCAGTTTGTTCTTTAAACCCCGGGATCGAACTCGACTAAAGTGTTCCTGCATACAAGTGCAGGAACCGTACAGGTATCACACGAGAGATCTAATAGAAATTTACTGAAGGGATTCATTCTGATTTGTCGAGTTGTATAACGGCGAAATCTCCGGAAGTAGAACAGATCAGAATTGATGTCAGACTCAGACACCGCGCTAACCCGTTCATATAACTCGTTCATATAACCCGTTCAACTGATTGCCTTTGCTGGAGGGCCGGAGGATGTCTATTTTCGTATCAAAGGTGCCGAAAAAAGTACACCATTGTATTCCATCATTTTTCGCCTCTTGTATACATTTGGAGTCTAGATCGACATGGAGATACGATTGAACTGACTGTGAATCTCTCCATGGGACTCCTTTGAACGATCATCTCTAATTTCCACAATTTATGGTCCCTGTGCCTCAAAGGAACTGAAGTCAGATCAAGCAAGGGACCACGGGTTTGTACTTTCGCTTGGGATGCAACGTGAACAAACATGCAATGTCAAACTCGGGAGTACCGATATGATTGTACCTAGCTAAACGGTACCAGCATAGCGGTGAGCTTCTTATCCAAAAACCAACCTGAAAGTACCCACGTACCGCATGAATCTCGTCGGCCTGAACTTCAAGTTCGGGAGGTGAATGTGCTATGGATTCGCTAAGTAGTGAGACAATCGGAATCACTTTCGAATATGAGTTAGCAACAGTCCAGCATGATGTGGAGACGGGAGAAGAAGATATCGTATACAGAAATGGACGTTGGGAATTGATGCCATTGCATTGCATCTGCTGTTCCCGTCGACATGTCGGGAATCAGCCCAATGCAAGAACCTAAACAGGTGCCTTACCGAACGATGTTGACATTCCCGCCGCGGTAACATTCCGATTCTCGCTTCATACCGCTCGGCTCGGCGAAGATAGCTATTGTTTGTTGTAGTCTAGAATAGCTTGCTGATGCGAGTCAAAGATCAGCATCAGACAAGACAAGAGTCTCGTTGGTCGTCCAAGGTAGTCGGTACTCCGAAGTACTAGTTACTCGGATACTCTCAAGTCGAGAAGTCCCACGCGGTTGGTTGCGGCCAGACGGCAGACCGATCGTCGTCGAAAATTTCCTATTTAACATGCCCGGATTAACCCCTATCCCGGAGGCTTGTCTTTCAAGTCATACTGCTTCTGCGTTAAGTATATCAAGCATGCTGTCCTTCCTGGCTGTGAATCTCGTGAATCTCAATGAACCAGACACGGCAGATTTTCCAGATTCCCCAAGGAATCCGTCCACAAAGCGAAACTGTGAGATTAGGAGGTCGGAAACTTGAGAAAGACAATGCTTGGAAGTTGGTTTGTTGTGGCGCTGATCACAGTTGAATGTAGGATTTTGGAAAGCAAAGCCACTACTAGGCCACCAATTCAGTAAACAACTCCGCTCTGCCCGCTGGACACCGCTCTATCTAAGACACCAACACGCCGATTCACGGCAATTGTGTACAACACTCCCCTCAACACCCTTGAGTCACAAAGCGTCACTCCAACGGTGGGGCCCCCCACTCAGTCGTAGTATTTTTTTAGTAGCTGTCACTTTGGGCCCGCCTTTGCATGCAGAACTCATACTAATTGGGCTGCGCTTATTTAATTACTTATTTTCGGACGAATATGCATCTGAATACAATGCACACTGCTAGTCTATAGTTTGGGAGATGTGCAAGATTGTTACTTTATTCAATGCACCCTGGCACTGGGTTAGGAGGCTTTTGGAGCGAATGATGGCTACCGCCCTTCTCCGTTCGATTGTCTTTACATATCTTAGACATCTCTTGATTATCTATCAATAACAAGCGCGGCGGAAGCATGATAATGCCTATGCGCAGCGGCTTGGGGGTTTGCGCCAACCAATCCCAAGTGCAGATATGTGTAATGTCTCGGACTGGCGGCTTGAGCCGTCGGTACAGACAACATAGCAATTTTTGACAGAGATGTATAAAGCCCAGCTCAACCAAATAAAACTCGTCGAGGAAGACAGCTCCCCCCTCCGGCCACCTCGTTTACGTTGCCGTTCACTCGTTCAACGACCGACCGGGCACTCTTTTCGTTTAGTATTGCAACATCATCTAATTAACAAACCATGTCGAGACCATTTGCTGAGCGAGACGAATCTGTCCTCAACGATGGCTACTTCCGTGAAAGGAAAGCAATTGAATTGGCAAACGCAGAACATAAAGCAAGATCGTACAGCCGGTCCTATACTCCCGGTACTATGAGCGATATATCAACCGTTCCTTCCACGCCATTGGATTCGCTGTTTGGCACCAGAGCAGGCACCCCGAGGGATTCTTGTTCAACAACGTCGAGTCAGACCGACATCTCGGAGCATGAGCTTCCCAAGAGCGTGACAATCCCAGAGGAAGATAGAGAAAAGATTGAGGTAATTGCCTGTAATTTCATGATTCTAGTTTCTAGTCATTAACCATCCTTCAGATTGTCCTAAAATATGGCGAGAAACATCGTGCGCCGACAATTGACGAGTCAGAGATCGAGGAGCCACCGACGAGGCCGGCGCCAGCAGTTACGATCACAACCAAGAAGCCTGCTAGTATCTTCGACCGCGATGTTGATGCCATTACTCCGGTAGTTATACCGTCAGTGGAGAGCGAGACGCCAGAACGGGATCTAATTGTACGTTGTATTGATACCACTGCAAAGGGCTTCTCTTTGCTGACAATCCATAGCTTCCTGCCCCAATTGCTGCTCCAGCTGGACAGCAAAAGCCTACTGAGGTTGAAGATGAAGAGCGAGCCGAAGCACAAGTGCCACAATTGGACGAGAAGAAAGTACCCGAAGAACAACCGGCTACTGGTCCATCTGATAGCGCGGATGCCGAACTCGGTTTCTTCCAGAGACAAATGAACACCGTCAGACAAAAGTACAACCCCACCGAGGACCCCCCGCTTGTACTTCCTTCCGGGCCCACAGACGAGGAGAAATACGGCTATCTCAACACCAGACGCCTGCCATTGTATGTCTTTGGTGTTATGTCTTTCCTCAGTTTGTCCGGTGGTATGTGGCTCTTCGCTGTATCCGCACCTCCGTTCTATTGGTTCGGAGGGTTTGTCGGTCTCCTCCAGATCTATTTGATTATTTCATACATTGTCGGCATCTGCGGAAGAGACTACGACTTCGAGAGTCACAAGAAGGTAGTGGAAGAGCATGCTGTCACCCCTGGCAGTGCTCCGACTGTCGATATCTATTTACCATGCTGCAAAGAGCCCATGGAGATACTGGAGAACACCTACAAACACATCCAGGCATTACAGTACCCCGAAGGAAAGCTTAAAGTTTACGTCCTTGATGATGGCGGAATGGATTCTGTCAAGCAACTTGCGGAATCATACGGTTTTAATTATATTACTCGTGACGACAAACCTCGTCTGAAGAAAGCCGGTAACCTTCGATGGGCCTTTGCACGCACGGATGGCGATTTCTTCGTCATCTACGACGCCGACTTTTGTCCCCGAACGGATTTCCTCCTGGAACTTATCCCTGTAATGAAAAACGACCCCAAGCTCGCTATCGTCCAGACCCCTCAGTTCTTCCGCACTATTGATGGTCAAACCTGGGTTGAACAAGGAGCTGGGTCGGTTCAAGAACTCTTCTACCGTATCGTGCAAATCAACCGTGACCGCTGGGGTGCTTCAATTTGTGTTGGCAGTAACGCAGTCTATCGGCGCGAGGCGTTGGTTGAGACAGGAGGAACGGCTGAGATAGGATTTTCCGAGGATGTGCATACTGGATTTTACGCCGTCAATCGTGGATGGAAGCTGAAATACGTGCCATTGTGTCTCGCCTGTGGTATCTGTCCCGATACCCCCAGAGCCTTTTTCTCCCAGCAGATGCGATGGTGCATGGGTTCGACGACGCTTCTTACAAACCCCGACTTCTGGGCTTCCGACCTCAGTATCATCCAGAAGATCTGTTATCTCTCCGGCATGATGTGAGTCTCCCATTATATCACTCGGCAGCTGTAGTTTCGGGCAAGCTTAATATCTTGGAGCCTGCCCGAAACCCCAATCGCTCTATTGAACTACTGTACTAACATGAAGACGATAGGTACTACTCTGCGATGGCACTCGGGATCTTTATCAACCCATTGCCTGGTGTGCTATTGATGTGGGTTCGACCGGAGTTCCTCAAATACTACAATTTGGCATTCGCAGTACCTTCGCTATTGTACTCTCTGATCGCTATCCGATTGTGGGCAAAAGCCAGGTACTCGATTCACGTTCAGTACATCATGGCAATTCAGCAATACGCATACCTTACCGCCATTAAGGACCGTCTGTTCGGCACTGCCCTTGCTTGGGTACCATCAGGCGATACGAAGGCACACAAAAACAACAAGTACCGGAACATGCGTATCCTTTGTTGGTGCTGGACTATTACTTACGAGGTGGCCCTAATTTCTGGTACAACGTATTGTATTCTCGGTGGATGGCCTTGGTATCACTTTGTGCCCATCCTCTGCCTTAATGCCTTTAATCTGTTTGTTACTCATCGTTTCTTATTTTGTCCTTGATATTCTTCTGGGATCTTTATACGGCTATTCGATCGTAATGTAGTGTGTGTGTAATGGTTTCTTTTTCCTGGGTTTACTAACGAGTGCGATTATGGACGACTTCAAGAGCATGGGGGGGGGGGGGCTGGTTACGATTTCCCTTCTTGGTATATACATACATGTTGGTGAAGAAGGTAATTTTTGTTCTTTTGCTTTTCGTTTTCAATCTGGGCGTATATGGGTTTTTCATTTTGGTTACTGTTTGTATTTCTAGTCAGCGCATGTTAGTGGAGGCCCTGCCAACCCTTTCTTAGTCTCAAAGGTGGCAGTGGGAATTAGAGGTTGGCCAATTATCAAGCTAATATCGAGATGTTAATACAATATTCCATGCGGTGTTGTACATCACAATCACATCCTTTCACTATACAATAGTTAGTGCTTGTTGGCTCAACCAATCGCGACTTTTCAGCTTTTCTCGTGCCCAACTCCTTCCGCCCCCAAATGTCAAATTTTAATTTTTCAGGGGATCCCAGAAGTCGAGTGGCCATTAGTGATTTAGTTTGGGTGAGGTGTGGGGATGGGTGGATGTTTGAATTCTGCAGTTAGCCCTAACCCCCTGCAGCTCAGTTAGAGTAGATCTTTGTCCCTCACGAGCCGCTAACCTTATTCCGACCTCCCTTCAAGAGTCAAGTGCCCGCCAGGGTTCCGAGACTACATTATCGTAGCGCCTGGATCTTGTCTTGGATCTACAAGTGAGGGAATCAGCCATTGAAATCGGGCACGGAGCCACCAAAGATTTCGCCGCAGAGTAGAACCTTTGCCGAAAAATGCGCTTGCTCTAGTTGCATCGCCGAAACTGGCTTGCTATAGAAATTTAGAACGCAATCATGGACTCGCTACCGGGAGGTTGCCCTTCATCGAGAATTTTCTGTCACCCCGTCGGAATTGAATTTTCTCGCCCGGTGGGCTCCGAGACCGATTTAGAAATAAGGTAGTAGATCGGATTGTTCGGAAATCATCATTGAGGTTGGGTGTTGGAAAGTCTTGGGGTGCATGGACTGGCGGCTGAACGCGGCACGGAGAAGACCCACAACAACCACAGCCTATGGCAGAGTCAAACATGTCTGACAGATAGGCTTTTCTTTCTCTGTGGGCAGGTCGGCCCGAACCAGCGGTAGGCTGCAGAATTCTCGGAGCGCCTAGATGCGGAATAGGCCAGATGCTTTAATTAGGTCCGTCGAGGGACGATCAGTATCTCAGTTCCCGAAAAATACGGGCCCCCCATCATGAAGGAGATGGAGAGAAAACTGGCAACCCGGGTTTAACAGGAATAACAGGAACAGCAGGTCCATCAACGGAAGGATAGTGGAACGGGGGGTGTTTCGTGCGAGTGCGAACTTCATTGGTTATGTTGGCTGTACCTGGAAATCAACCAATGAGTTAAAGCGGTGAAGGTACAGGCTGGCACTGCAAAGATTTCAGTTGTAGCACAACAATGCTTCCACCGACACTGCTGGGGATACGGAACTCTGAGCTGCGGCAAGCAAGCTGGAGTCCAGCCATCAGGATCGCCTTCCCCCCAATGGTAATGGACATGGTATTGAAAGTAAGTGTCGGTAAAAAGACCTAATCACTATCTGTCTTCTCCTTTCATTTATTTCCTTGTACCAAGGGGCTTACATTCGTGAAGGGCACAGTTTCACCGTGTTGCGTCCCGTCGTCAATACCGCAACGGTGGCGGCCGCGATGGGCATCTTCACGAGGTCTGGCAAGAAGCTTCTTGATAGCTCTCTATCTCTTATTCTACCACTTCACTGTCTCCAGCGCAGCAAAAACGACATTCCAGAACTGCACCTACGACGGTGTTCTTGATAATTCCCAATCAGCTCTCGCCTTCAACGATATTCAGGGCACCATTGGCAGCGTCTCATGGGGCGTCTCAATCGACAACTCCATCTTGACAATCGACAGCTACATCGCAGCACTAGGGAAGAGCCGCGCCCCCGCTATCATCAATATCTACTTCGACACTGCTCACCTGGGTGGCTCAAATGAACCGCTGAACTGCCAGGTCGCCGCTGCAAAGGCTGCCGGCGCAGTCCTAATGCTCACTGTGGAACCGTGGGACGGGCTACATACCATTGATAGCAAGAAAACCACAGAGTTGGGTCAGCTGTGCCGGGATATCAATGATGCCGGTGTGGCAGTGTTTGTGCGCTTCGCACACGAAATGAATGGGGACTGGGTAGGTAGCTTTCTTTTGCCCGTCTTAAGCACCCGACCCCCTAAGTATATGCTGACACTTTCAGTACCCTTGGGGGGCGCGTCCAGACGAGTACAAGAATACATACCGGGCCATCGGGGCGGCAATAAAAGCGGCTACTGGGAATACCCGCCTGGTTTGGGCTCCAAACACGGGGATGGGATACCCATTCAATGGGGCTGGAAGCTATCTCCCCTCCAACACGGAGGACCGGTTCAAGCAGATGGATACCAACGGAGATGGGGTTCTTGATAACTCAGATGACCCTTTCACGCCTTACTACCCCGGTGACGACATGGTTGATTGGGTTGGTATTAGTGTCTACAGCAAGGTGAGCTTATTCTTCCTTCTTTTTGGCCTGCCGAGCCTAACGGATTGAAAGCGTGACAACGGGAAACCGGATAAAGATTCCAATAAAGTCAGTGATAGGATGAGCTTGAAGACGTTTATCAGCAACCCGAATGTCAATTCGGATTTTGATCTCTACAAAAAGTTTGCGGAGGAGAAGAAGAAACCTTTTATGATCGCTGAGACTGCGGCGGCCTATTACCCTGACTTTGAAGCCCAGGATGGCGAGGTTGATATCAAAAAGGACTGGTGGGAACAGTTTTGGAGCGATGAAACGATGAAGGCGTATCCACTACTCAAGGTACCATCCCCCCTCCCCATTACTTTGGCCTCCGTATTTTCTGATAACTGTAGGCTGTCGTATGGTTCGAGTACTATAAAACTGCCAACACAGGAGAAGCCCGAGACTACACAATCACCAGGAACGATGGGGTCCGCGACGCCTTCTTGAGCGATGTCGCAAAAACAGATGCAGTGGCTTTCATGGACAGCAGCAAGAGGAAGCTGACAGGTGGTAATGGAGGATGTGCGTGTACTCGCCCTGGAGACAACGATGGAAATGGTAAAGATGATAAGGATGCTGCCACTACCACCGGTGTGGACCGGATGGTTGTTGTATTGGGACTGGGGATGATGACGGTGAGTTTTTGGTTTGTGCTGGGAGTATAGCGGCGGGTGGCGTGTGGGGGTGATAGTCTAGATCGCTTGGTTCTAATCCTGGATCTCTGGCAAGCCGCGGCTTCGTGGCCAGTATTGGAGTTTTCAGACTAGGGAACGATATATTTGTTTCTGCTTTGCTCCCAGATGTTTGCGTACCCCGGAGGTTTATGTGGTTGTATTTTTGTACATACTTTTTGCGAGTAGATACACTCTCGTAGTTGTAATTGTAGATAAAATTAATATAGGGGCCCCATCAGAGCGGAGATTGAATACTGCAACTTAAGGCCCAAGCTGGGCTTCGCAGAGATGGATGGGAAATCCGGGCATGAGTGATCTTACATGAGTGGGGCTGACATTACTGACGTTTTCTCGTGCTCCCGAAAATTAGACATGCTCTACTCGGAGAAAACGCAACACGTAGGAACCTTGGCAGCCTTGCACTCATTAACTAGACGTTCGTTTTCGCTTTTTTTTACCGAGCGAGCTTGCGAGATAAAATCTGGCCAACGAGAGCAGGAAACCTGTACAAACACACAAATGGATGCATGTGCGTGCATATCGGGCGAATTGCACCTGCATATATATGCACTCGTGTGAGATCCTTACTCCAGCTACCAAGCACTTAGAGCCACAAGATTCCATGCGTGTTCGGGATATGTACGATTGCTCTGGGACAAAAAAACGTCCCCCACTAATGGCCCCTCAGGTATGTTGCATGAATTCTCGTCTGGTTACTACACGACCACGGATCGTTCACGGCATTGTGCGGCATGCAGTGTTGTTCGGAACCGACATGCGATGTCTTCAACCCTCGCCTCCTCGACCTATGGAGCATGATATACCAAGCACTGTGATAGTCACTCTGCTCCCTCCCCATGGCGGCGTACATCTTTGTATGTATACCCATTACCCGCCACACAATTCTCAGCCATAAAAAGCTATTGTTACAGCAAAGAAACACACCGTGGAGTCTGGCGTTATATCAGACGTCCACGGGCTCTCAACCTTCCAATATTTATACAAACCAACTCCAAATTCATTAGCATGCGGGAGAAGATCATTAACCAAAAACGCACGCGCACACGCCGACGCAATAAAAAAGTAAGATAAGAGATATGATCCAAACAACCCGCCGTTTCCACCAATATTCTGTATTTACATAAACTCGTCTGCCTTCTTCCTCCCCCTCCTCCTCCTCCCTCCTCCAATCATATTATCACTCATCAACCCCTCCCCCTTAGAACTCATCATCTTGTGCGCAAACAAGTCGTCGCCAGGCTGCATGATCGGAGAAGGCGAGCTCGAGGAAGGCGTAGACGATGCTGGCAGCGATATCCTCTCCGCCAGACTCTTTGGTGGTATTTTGATCCTTTCTGCAAGACTCCTGGGTTTCTGCTGCGTCGTTGTATGCGATAATGCAGAAGAATGGGTGCGCTGAGGAAAAAGTTCTTTCGACGGTCTGGACGCAAATAGGTCTTGGACGACAACTCGTTCTGGAAATAGTTCACGTTCTGTGGCGGCGGGGGCTCGTGTGGGGAATAACTCTCGAGGAGGAGGCTGTGTTGGCGCGGGACGGACATTGTCCATAGCAGCCGACGATCCTCGCGTTCTTTCAGGAAACAGTTCCTTCGGCGGCCCATGCTGAGACAGTGAGCGCGAGCGCTTCGCAGGGAAGAGTTCCACGTCTCTTCCAGGACTCCGGCTTCTTCTTCTGTGAAAGAGTTCTGGTCGACTTCTTCGGGATGGTGGGGACCGCGAGTATCGACGGCTATTATGTCGATCAGGCGATCGTGATCGTGATCGTGAGCGGGAGCGCTGTAGCTTTGGTGCATCATCGTACATATCCTCCGTATACTCATCGTTCCTTCTCCGAGCGCCGTCTTCACGCGAGTCATAGTATCTCCTCGAGTAATCACCGCGCTCCCGCTCCGGTTCTCTAGACCGGTCGTTCCTTGGCCTTGACCGGCGCTCTCTCCGCTCGCGCTCAAACTTCTCTGCACGGTCCTCTTCGGGATGGAATAAGTAGTACCTACTCCTCTCTCTAGCGCCGGGTTCTTTGCGATCGCTTGGCTTTGAGATGCGCGCGCTCAGTCGGGAATCCGGGGACTGGGAGAAAGACTTTGTGGGACGCAGCTGAAGGAGTGGTAGTTCTTCGGGAGATTCGGGGAGGGAAAGCGCGGCGAGCGCAGCCATCGCGAGAGCAGGGGTCTCGTAGACTGCATTGAGAGAGGTGTCGTCGATCCAGTCTAGACGTACCATAGTTGTGGGGAAGTGTTCGGCGACGTAGGCTTTTACTTGGGCGGTGCTTAGCTGCTACTTGTTAGCAAGGATGGGGGAGTAAGAGCTGGAGAAGGTACGTTGTCAACACCACGGATGTGGATGCGCTCTGGAACTATCACTTCTTTCTCCCCTGCGTTTGCTACTGGAGGAGCGTCGGAGGCATCCATCATCATTGCGTCGTCGCCACTATTGGTTTGTGGCGGCGCAGCCGTCGTCGTTGGGATATCGTCTTCGTAGTCCATGAGGATATCATCGTCGTCTTGGACTTGAATATTTGGCGTTGCCATAGCTTGTGGAGGAGGAGCGCTGAAGGCTGACATCTTGGTGGTGGGTGGTGTCGGTGGATGAGAGTAGGTGCAGCTGAATTATATTGGAATGTGGAAGAAAGAAATGAACGTGCCGCCTTGTCGTGCGGAGGTTACAAGACAAGGGGGGCGTTATTGTTGTCGCTGTTGCTTGAGAATAGGCAGGTTATGAAGGGTGAGAGGACGAGCTGCGGTCAGATCAAGCCTTGTTGGTCGGAGCACACCCGCAGAGCCTCACTCAATGAAACCTTACGCGTCATCCCCGCTCCCTGCTCCCCGCTTTCTATTCCAAAGGCTAAAACAAAAATATATCGCCATGCCTGCTGGTGACTCCCCACAAGTGTTAATTGGCCGCTATTTCGCATACAACGGTTATGAGAAGGTTAATTCAACTAGCTGGTTCTGAAAAGAACAAGCAGAAGCTCTGAAAGCTGGCTGACACCTCCCCGGAAAAGACGCTCGCCGCATTCCTCGAGGAAACAGGTCTCACCAAAGACGACATTGAGGCTAAAGACCCAACTACCGCGCTAACCATTGAAAAAATCCTCGACGAAAAGCGTCTCTACGATATCTCCATCAAGCTCGAGAAAGTTGAAGTCACCGAGTCGGATCCCGACTTTACCAATCCTTGTTGGTATATCGCTCACAAGCCCTCACTCGCTGTAACTAATATCTGTCGAGATCCTTCAGAATCGACCGAGATAACTTCTCCCGATGTTACAGCCTCAAACATCCTCTTCGTCTCCACCAGTCCCGTCTTGCGCCCCTTCATAGGCCCAGTCCTCATCTCCACCGCCGCCGACCGGTCCCTCCGCATCTACTCTGCCCTTCCGCCCCACCCCCTCCTCCGCAACTTCAACACCCCATCCGACTCTGCAGTCCTCTCCGTCACTGTTATAGAAGACAAATGGCTTCTGATCTCCTCCATGACCGGGCGTCTCACCCTCTTGGATCCAGATACGGGAATCCGAATCGCCTCCATCCAAGCACACCAGAAATACGCAGTCCGAGTTCTATACTCTTCTCCCTACGCCATATCCGCAGCTTACGACAAAACCATCTGTCTCCATAAGATCGTCTACAGCGCAGATGATGGGGAACCTGCATTTAGTGAGGAAGTAGGGAAACTCTGCCTCCCCACACTTCCAGAAGCTCTGGCACTTGTGACCCTACCAGGCAACGGGAAGAAGGCCATAGTCTTCTCTCGGCGCGACTCAACAATGCTATACTACCACCTCCTTTGCGACTCCCTCCCATTCCACTCCGAACGCGACCTTGCTCCAGGCTCCAGCTCTTGGGTAAGCTACCATCCGATGTCGATTTCTGTACATCCGAAGGAACCGACGCTGCTGGCTGTGGCGACAAGCTCTGTGCCACATATGAAGTTTATCCTTGTGGAAATAGATAGCGAGAATGTGGTCAAGGAGCTTTTCACTGGAGCTCCACAGAGCGAGTACTCTACAGCTGTTCTGGGATGGCGGCCGGATGCGAGTGGGGTGTGGTTGAATGCTGATGAAGGGGTGGTGAGAGGGCTGGAGGTCAAGAGCGGGAAGGTTGTGGTGAGATTGAATGCATGTGAAGGAGGTGAGAAGGTTAGGGCCCTTTGGGCAGGGGATGTGGCGGGGCTGGGAGAGGTGTTGATTACAGGAGGGTTTGATAAGGCATTGCGGATTTGGACAATTGGTAATCATCAAGCAATAGAAGCAAGTGTGTAGATGTGAGGCTGAATCACCGCCGAACATATCATGATAAAGGCTTGTGTAACGCAATGGGGTGTAGTTTTCCTAAAGAGTATTCTACTTTTCCTAGAGAGTATTTTATGAGTATTCGTGTACGCTTGAAACCATTTTATTTATACCCAAATCCCAAACGAAGAACATCAAGTGAAGACATGACTTCGTAACTGCTCGGAAATGCGTCTTCCAGAACAAAAGATACAGGAAATCAACCAAGATATAGCCAAAAAATTAACACTTTATAGCTTGGATTTCTCTTTACGGCGCCACACCGAAATCATGTCTGAGCCTTCGCCGACTTTGTGAGTGCGCTTGGGCATCTATATAATTATCAATATGTTAAACCTATATAGGAAGACGAGGAGGTAACTCACATAATGCATTTCTTTGACGAAGTCGTCTCTCAGGAGCATATCGTAGTCGGAACTGTTGATTCCATGCGGGGGACCTCCGGTTTCAGCGGGACGAAAGAGCGGATACTCGAGGCAAACCAGCAAGCCGGTTCCTGGCTTGATGAGCTGGGCCATTCTCTAAATATTACTTAATTAGCACAGAAATTAAACTGTACTTGTCTATGATCCTCTACCTTGGCCCAAGCCTTGCGCTTAGTGGGGTTCATAGCAACCAAGAACTAGGACCCACAGACGTTAGTAATCTGAGCGAAAACATGAACGAAGAGGTAGAATAACATACAGCATAGTCGTAAACAAGCTCGAACCCGCCACGGTGCTCGATATCAAGGACCTTGAGCCACTCATCCTCGAAGAAATCGGCAAGGATGAACTCGCAAGGTGTAGCGGTAGGCAAACCCTGTTGGGCAACCCACTTCTTTGCCTCGCGAACGGCTGAACCAGAGATCTCGACCCCGACTGTAGAGTAGCCATGCTGGGCAAAGAGTAAAGCATCGTAGCCTCTGCCACAACCCTAGAACAGCGAGAATGGTTAGATTTGATGGAATGTAAGTGTGAGTTGGGGCAATGACAGAGGAGATACCGGAACAAGAGCCTTCTTGCTAGTGTGTGCCTGGAAGATAGGCAGTTTGTCCTTGCTGTTCATCAGATCCACCAACGCAGGGCTGGCACAGAACTTGTCCCAAGGAAGAAACTCTCCATCATCCCAGAGAGATCCCCACTGCTTGCCATGCTGTTCGACGGGACTATGGAATTGTAAGCATCAACAAGCCATCGTCTTGTAGCGGATTCGATACTTACACCTGAAGAAAGTGCTTCCTGAAACGTTCACGGGCTTCACTCGGCTGGAGGATTTCGTCAGCAGTGACGAAGTACTTGGACTTGTCGGTGACGAGGCTATTATCCTGAGAGGCCATTTTATTTGGATGTTGTAGAGGTGGGGTATTGGTTGTTGTACTTGTAATGGAGGGGAGCAGAAGTGGGGAGTAGAAGTGGGGAGCGGGGAAGAAGAAATGGAGGAAGGGATGGAGGGATAGAAGAGATGGGAGGGTGGAGGGGAGGGCTTTAAATTAACAGAAGGGCTACGAACTAGCAAGCTTGCTCGCCTTGCTTGTGCGGTGAGAGGTCCATCCCTTCCGATTCCGGTGAAGCATGCCTTGGGGTTCAAGCAAAGACGGCGAATACTATGTGACTATTTTGAGGGTTAAATGTCCGACCCTTACCTCCAGCCGTGACTTGCACTTTACCGTAACCCTTACTTGGGTAGTCCTGGACGCTGGTAAGCAGCTCCTTGCAAGTATCAAGTATACTATCATTCGCTTAAGGTGCTAACTCTTGAATAATTGCAGTAGTACGACGTAGATATAGATTTCGTGACAAATATACAAACCCTAAACCACGGTAATAACTTCACCGCTTTTTTTATACAACCACAGTGACTACCAACACATGTGCACAATCGTCGCTACTTAAGTACCTGCTTGTATCCGAAGCTGTAGGTGGACCCGCCACTCAGGCCGAGTCGTTCCTCCAGCTTTCTTTTTCATTACCACTAACCTACCTATCGAGCAGGAGGTTACTGTTACCAATCTTTCGATTCCTGTGACTTCAAGGTGCCTTACACGTCTACGGGAACTCCCGAGACCTTCCCGCAGAGGGAGTGTGGTATAACATTTCCTCGTTGTGTGTTGCTCTGGGAGACTGGGACCGAAGGGACAGTCCGGTTTATGTTTACCCGCGAGATGTGCTATTATTGGTCGAGATACCGATTGTGATCAAAATAAGTTTCGGCATGTCCTTCTTGATGTTTCGTGAACCTGTCAGCTGTATGTCGCCTCATTCGTTAGTTGCATTTTACCTTGCATGCTCTCTGATTTCGTGATGGAAATGCATAACGATGCCTGCATTTACCCCAAGTCCTGGTTACCGATCGCATCGTGGCTGGGGTTTGGAGTTTCAATGCAGGTACCACCGATAAAAGTATCTTATTACGTGTAAACGCCAGGAGAGGTACTTAAATAACGCTCTAACCCTAGTCGCGAGCGCGTATAGTCTTGCTTTTTGACTGGCTCCATCGTCTTGCAGCGTACCATCGCTGTGTCCTTAACGGAAGTAGAACTACCCGCCGGAATTTCTATCCAGGTCTCTGCTTGAGCAGGACCCGGTGCATGACAGACTAAGGTAGTGATGGCCACGACCACGACCTGGTCGACGAGAACAACATGACTTTGTCAAACTCTATTTTTTATATGGGAGGCGGCAGCGAGAAATCTACCAACTTGAAGAAGAACCAGCGCTTATCTCCAGTACAATATCCATCAAACACAAGCCGTACTAGCCCAGGGGCTACATGGATGAGAGTATATTATCAGGGTATGAACGCTATAGTTAGTATGCTATCTTCCAAAGGTACTAGCTTTACGATTCCCTATATTCCCAGGTTAATTCAGATGATTGAGTCTAACATTTACCGCAGATCTCGCGCTAATTAGTTCCCTAATTCACTGCTTCCTTGCCCTCTGTGTCGCTTGGTATACCTTAGAGAAAATACTCCCAGTTAGTGTCCCTCCCACCCAGTTTAGTCTTCCACTCCTACCCTCTCTTCTATAGCACCTATCAGATTAATCCCGTACCCCCTCTCCCAAGTGAAGGATCTTTTTCCGAAGCGAGAGGTTGGTGTCTGATAAGCGGAACCGCCTTACTTACAACCCACTGTCATCATTGAGTGCTGAATGAGGCTGCCGAATACTTCACTGGAGATTGATAATGTGTGGGGGGTGAGGCTGTGAATTTGAATTAAACATTATACAGAAGAATAAGAATAAGAAGCAGAGACTCGGAATAGTGGGACTGAAGCAGAGCGAGAGATGGGACTGAGGAGGAGGAGCGAGATGTTGGAGATAGTGATTGGAGTGATTGGGTGATTGGGATGATATCCCAGGCTGGGACGCATAGAATGGGGGAAATGGTAAAAGTCTCTTTGTTCGGAATTGTGGCCATGACTTTTGACCATGGTCGACAATATTGACCGTAATTGACCCATGGTCATGCCCATCACTAACGATACCTAACTACCGAAAGTGCTCCCCGTTGCAGGCGCATGCACATGCATGTTTATCGATACACGATGTTTGGTTAGAAGGACAGGTATCCACTTATCTGCATCTCTTGATGCCTGAGATCCGAGAACGCCGCGGATCAAGGATATTTTGGCAGCTCACGCGGCAAGGGGGCGCTTTGAAAGTGCACTTTTAATCTGTGTTACATGTTACTCAAATTTTGGTATAGAATATTTAGTTAATGTGGAGCAGGAGGCTAAGTTCTTGTATACTAGACTTTCTGGGTTCACTTCGTGGATTGCGAGCGAGGCGAAAAAGTCTGGGCACGAGAGCACCTTGAGCCTGCGGGCTCGGGGCGATCTGTTATAGTGGAGTTTGCGAAGCGGGGAAATCAAAGCTTGGGTCGGCTTGTATCAGCCGTACGATCTAGGTTAGGCGCTTTAGACGAGATTCGGTAACTCCATAGGTCGCATTCTAAGATTTTTTGAAGAATACCGGTCAGTATTGACAGTTTCTCCCCCTAGGACCCAATGGACCAATCCGGTCTCTATATAGCAAACATAGGCTAATATAGAAATACCTCACACCCTCACACCCTCACACGTAGCAATCTACACGAGTTCGTGGTGTTGAAATGGGGCAATTGCACTTTGGCGGAGTATAAGTTGCACAAACCAAGACGCATGCCACTGCCGTAGAAGCCTCCGGATAAGTGAGTGGGTGGGATAAAGGATCGAAATCTGTAACACCTATCATCAGCAATGGGATGGCCATACCAACTGGTTTCTTGATGGATTGAACTCGAACTCTACAAACGAGTGCCGGACTGTGAACGAAGGCTGACGTGCTCTAAAGTGAAACTTCAGGGTATTAGGCAGGCCTTGGGGGGAATTTTTGCACGATATCTGTTACCCTACATTAGTTTTTATGTGTTACCCTACCCTTATCGCATGTATTTCGGTGATCCATTTGCTCCTTATGAGAAATTTTGACTGTCTTCACTTTTGCTTTGATGTGACTTGCTTTTTTGCCTCTCGCCCACCATTGCACACCCATATATCACCATATGACACCCTCTTTCTGTTTCTTCGTCTCCTGCTTTCATGCCAAGACTTTTAAGCCTAGCCAATTTGCTCATTCGATATTCACACTTCAGAGCTAAAAGGGGATGAAGGGTGGTGGGAGGGGGTCACGACTTTGCTTGTGGGTCTCGAGAAGTGGCAGGGAAAGACGAAAAATGGATGTCATGGCTACAAGTGGCCGAATACAATATGATTACTAACAAACAAACTTCAGATCTAAAGGGAGAGTGAAGCGAACATGCACATGAGTTTAGCCGCTCCATCAAAAAGCGGTGTAGGGTAACTAATGATAAACAAGGATAAATACTGCATCTTTTGGCGCCTGTGCCGTCGAATGACCGCTCCATTCCCTCCAATCGGTGATGGCTTACATCGACGTCTTGTCATTGCTTTTGGCACTTGCCTCCTTACCTCACCTGCTTATCTCCTTACAACTTCACTGGGTGGATGACATCGACCCTTGGAGTTGTCGAGGGCTTATTGACATGCATGGTATGATATGAGGAATAGCGATGGTGATATAATGGGATCGAGCGGCGTATCCTTCCGACACTCTGGTTTAAACCTTCGATTTTTTTCGATATTCTGTGGTTTGTCCCTATTTAGGTGCAAGGTAGATTGAATGACTCTTTACTCACCGTGTATCTACTCTTTCAAGATAGATGGATATTGTGGTCCTTTTTTGAAGCCTACATGTTTTGTATATAATTATATATATGATTTGGTGTTGTGAACATGTAGACGAAAGGACTCCTCCCAATTTTTGTTAGACCTTAAGCACATAGTAGTTACAATTTTAATACGTGCTGAATGTTGAATTCTTGTGAAACTGGAAATTGGGGATATTCAAACATGAAGTTCTTTTGCCCTACTTAAGTATGGTACACTACTTTGATCAGTTGCCGAGCTAGTGGCTTGGCAAGATTATTTCCGAGCCGGCAAATCCATCGCAATCACTCAATTCCGAGAACATATTCCTTACCGACCTCTAACGTCAATTCATCGCCATGAACTCCTTCCGGGCTGCCAGATTTGCTCTCCGGGCTAGACCCACCGCCAACATTCTCGGTCGCAGGACTTACGCTGAGGCCGCCGGTCCCTCCGACAAGATCCGGTTGTCTCTGAGTGTGCCTCATCAGGTTGGACAACTGCGTACCGAGGTTGAATATTGAGTACTGACATAGCTACCCTCACTTCTAGGCCATCTTCAAGGCAACCGATGTGTACGCTATTGATCGGATGGAGGGAGTCAGTTACTGATAGTCGAGGCCTTGTAGCATCCAGGTCAACATCCCCGCCGAGTCCGGAGACATGGGTGTTCTTGCGAACCACGTTCCTTCCGTTGAGCAGCTGAGACCCGGTGTCATTGAGATCATTGAGGAGAACGCCCAGGCCAGCAAGCAGTTCTTCGGTACGCCATCCGCCTGATTATCTCGAAGAGGAACGGGAAGTAGCTTATGTACTGGGGTATTAGTTTCTGGAGGATTCGCCGTCGTCCAGCCCAACTCTCAGTTGAGTATTAATGCTGTCGAGGCTTTTCCTATTGATGAGTTTAGCGTTGAGGCAGTCCGTGCCCAGTTGGCCGAGTCCCAGAAGGTTGCCAACGGAAATGGAAGCGAGGCAGACATCGCGGAGGCCAAGATTGAAGTTGAGGTTTGGTCTTCTGGATATGGAGATGGTGGGGATGTTTGCTGATGGGGTCATAGGTTCTCGAGACTCTTCAGGCTGCCTTGAAATAAGCAGTTTTTGATGATGTAGCATTAGCGATAGAAGAGAAAGGGTGTAAACAAAATTTGAGATTTATGTTTGATATACCTTTCATCGTCTGCCGCAATACGCAGTGAATCCCTACAAAATTGAAGCTCCGTGGGCCTCCCGCCGAAGAAAATCACGTGCGGTTGCTGTGCTGGTGCACTTGTACAGCTGCTAGTGCTTGCAAAGAGATGCCTCAATGACCTTTTCCCTCCTATCTGCACCGTAAATATTGTTCGGCAATCCCCTAGTAGGTGTTCGGTTGGATTAGGAGTCCCCCATCTCAACTGAATTAGACTCACTATTGAGAGTATACATACTCTCGCTCTGAACAGCAATTTCTTTCCACTTTCACGATCATCGGTATTCAATCTGCTTTGAAGCCGGTTTTGCTATGCTATATTGGGTAACTTTTTGGACCAGCTATTCGAAGTACATATCACTTTTGCTGGCTGATTGCCCGAGTAGATTGCTGATACTCAGACTTTAGATGAAGCACTCGAAAACCCACCATAAACACACACACCATCAGTCGAGTCCGGAATCTCACAAACTAAAGGATTCCCGCCCACTTCCTTTGTTGATTCCTAACCGTAGAAGCGATGTCCGTCTCCTAATCGACTTTTTCAACCATCATGCTTTTCGGACGAATGACCAAGTCACTTCTCGAAGAATGCCAGATGCCATCCCTTCGAATAAAGTCAGGTCATTAGTTGTGGACTTTAACAGACGTGGCCCCTCTTCCTTCCCTACGACTGCTGTTTCCAGCCCGTTGGATGATACATATCAATGGCGAGGACCGAGAACGAGAACGAATTCAATGTGGACAAGAAGTGCGCCTGCACTTGTTAAGCAGCTACAAATGGGAGCTTCTAGAGGCGTTGAGAGGCCTCAGTTTGGAAAGCCACTCAATATCAAGCCTGCTGAAATGGATCAGGAGGATATAGAGGAGATTACGGTTTCCGGTGGAGATAAGAGAGAGACTACTTACCGGAAGTCCCAGGAGCCTTTCAGGTCGGTCAAAGTATGGAAAGAGGAGTTCGATGCGAGGGAACCCAGAGCAGTGAGTGTCGTACAGGGACAGGGACGAAAAGGACATTACGGACAGCAGCTATCGAGTGAATCGAGATCGGGAAGTCGGGAACTGACGGAACGTCATGGCCACATTCACAGGCATAGGTCACAAAATTCTAAAACGCCAGTTGATGGGCCAAGTATGGTCAACGAAGTTGTGGAGGAGATGCCACCCTTGAGGAGTAGGAGAAGGATGCACAAACGTCAGGGATCTAGCATCCAGGACGATCGTTATTCTTCTACGCAGGACTCTAGGCCTTCGCCTGTATCAAAGCATGTGTCAAAACAGAAGACCAAACAACGGAACCAGCGCCTGCAGAAATCGACATCTCCTATACCTGGACACCAGGAGTCGACGGTTTCGACCTACGGGACACAGGTCACATATGTCGGTCGAAAATCCAGATCAATTATTCCGGAACCACAGGGATCATTGTTATCAGGATATAGACCTCAGGAATCTTTCGTTACAACCCAAGAGCTGGCTAGAGTCGATAACCAAGACAATAGAGTGCCTATGAAATCATCCAAACCAAACGCTACTACCGGTGATGATACAAGCCCAACATCAAAACGCTCATTCACCAGCACGCTGAAGGGATCTTTGGTGTCCGTGTTTGGGAGGGTTAGGCGGGAAGATAATATACCGCAAAAGAAACAAAAACCTTTCCGTAAACCAACTGAAAGCAGCGATCGAAATACAAGGGAACACCTGCGGAAGCTTGTGCCGGGGGAGTTTGAAAAATCCTCGCAGTCTGCAACGTCTTCGGGTTATGAAAGCAGTTCTTCGGTTCGTGTTCGGGGTCAGAAGTTCAGACAGCCAGAAAAATTCCCGACAATTGTGACGACGAAAGCTACGCCGGTCGAGCCAGCACTGCCAGATATGGGTGTGGTTATGGAAGGAGGGAAAGTCAAGGCCAAGGGAGCAGTGAGTATTGGAAGTTTGCACGCTTCCACCGGCACTCCTGAATACCCTACGTCGACCATCAGACAACCACGAACTTTCAAGGAGATTGCACTACAGAAAAGAGAGGAACGCAAAAAGGCCGCAGAAGAGCATAACCCCATTGAAATTCATGAACAACTCTATGTTCCGCCACTACGGGTGATAAAGTCTCAAGATCCAGCTGCACCAACACTTCAGATGGCTGGGCCCCCTTTGCGTGGTTTATACGAAAAGGCTTCCCGAGATACTTTAACTTCCTTCAAAGAACCTTCAATTCACGTTTCAGAATCGTCATCCAGGAGTTTGAGTTCTCTGCAGCCTGAAGCTGCTGGTCCAATGTCTAATAAACCACGGGATGAGATTGGACCTGCCCGTTTACAAATCTCTAACGATAAAAGCAGGCCTCCATTGCGTTCGCCGTCACTGATGAGAGAAATGGCAGTCCCGAGGCTCACACTTCGCATACCTTCTAGTAAACAGTCATCTACCAGGCAGTCTGGAAACAACAATAAAGCAAAGAGCAAGCATCTTGCGATAACACAGCAGCACTTTACTCCGCGAATGAAGCTTAAAGGGGATGCCGATTGGATGAAGTGGCCTCAACGGCTACAGGGGAATCTTTTGATGGATGGATTTGCGGGTGTATCATCAGCTACTTTAGTACCAGTACGTCGTCGTGCCCGTCAACAGCGCAGAGCTCGAGGCAGTGCGTCCAACAGTACCTCCCATGACACAACTAGTAGTTCGGAAATTGCTAGATCGTCACGCAAGAGGTTTAATATTCAGCCCCCAGCTACACAGCCTGAAACTCCACTGAGCAATGTGGAGGAGTTAAAAAATGATATACAACGTGATAGTGACTACAGATTGGTGTCATCTGTAGATGTTCGGCGCTCAAAAGTCAACTTTTCGAGTACTACGGAGAACTTCCCGGCCGTGGATTATCCGACTGGGGAAGACGGGCGGCAGATTATTGGGGACCGTGCAACAGTTTTTGATGGAGCGGGAGAGGGTAGGCCCATACGGGTTGAAGAAGTACGGGTGAATGTTGGGGTGAAGGGGAAGGTCCAGAAGATTGAGGAACAGAGGTTTCCCAGTCGAGGACGAACGAAGAAAAAGAGAAAAGCATATCGAGATCGCCCCAGGATTGTGGGTTGAAGGTCAGAGTGTTTTCTTATTGTTTTCTTATTGGGGATGGCTCGATGTTTGACGGTATCCATTCGTTATGAATGTGTTTTGCAGGGTTACTTTATCATAAGCGTAACATTGACTAGTGTCTGAGTATTGTATGAGAATCAAATGATGACTTTTAGTGGCTCTGTACACCAACGGATCCTTTGGTTTTCAAGTGTACATCACCGTAAAGTGAAGACTTCTGTAGACCGGAAGATGGAGGAGGGCAAACTCTTTTCGATTAGAAGCCCGTGGACCAATTGATCTATATACTCTCACCCATTTGAGTTGGAATTCACATCCACACAATCTGCACCTGGGGTGGATGTTCCGGGGGCGTGCCTAATAGCAGAGGCATATCATCAGCAAATCGTCGTGTCGCACTGAAGGGCCCGAGGGATGGAGGCACTGGTCACTACCCCTTCCTGGTACTTGTCGGAAGTTGCTCCCGAGGGTATCCTGAGATAATGTTAGACTCTGCTCGGCCGGTTGTTCTGCGTATTTCTGGACGCAACAGGCCAAATACAAGCGCTATTGCATCTGTGGCCATATCAAACCACGAAGATTTATGGTAACGAAGACAATAGTATTATGGGTTGAATATCAATAGGTATCACGGGCTCCGGTTTCACATCGACTGTAAGTACTCCACTTCAGGTCTTTCAGTGTGCTCTACTAAGAGCAGAAATGGACCCAGCACCGCCTTTTCTCCCATTACCGAGTTATATACGGTATGGTAGCAATATTGATAATATCCTCATGAATTGGAGAAATCCCTCTGCAATCTAATCACTTTTGTCTAGCCATGAACCCAAATCCTATCCGTGCGTCCCTGCATACTTTTCCATCAATACACATCCTCAGGACGCACCCTGAAATTCCTTCCGTTCTCTCGGACACTCTCCCGTTTTTTATCGCGTTTCATAGGTTTCCGCATATCTGCCACTCCCGTCAGCAAACTGCCCATTCGGAGTGAGGGAAAGGACGAACCAAAGGCATCCTCATCAGCTTCTCCCGGTTTGGCGCCGCTGTAGTAATCCACCACCCGTCGAAATACCGAGTACCCGAGGCGCTCGTACATCCCGATCGCGATCTCATTGCTAACGCGCACGTAGAGATCGACAAAGTAGCCTTTGTAGACGGCGTTGGTGACGCGCTCGAGCTCATCCATCATCGTTTTTGCCAGCCCGAGACGCCGGTAGTTGGGTGCTACTGTTAGCGCTGTGACGTGCCCGTGCCATTCTTTGGTTCGCCCTTCAGCTTTACCCATTACTGATGGCGGGGCGTTAGCTGGCGGCGGCGCAAGAAGGCGGGGGAAGTGGCGGGGGAAGTACTGTACCCCATTATTCTTCCGCTGGCGTTCTCCATGGCGCAGAAATAGGTGGGCCAGCGGGCGAGGTAGTTGAGGTAGAAGGAGATGTCGTAGTTTTCGGTTAGTGGGTCGAGGTTGGTGGCGTTGAAGCGGAAGAGATCCAGCGCGGTGAAGGGTCGGACTGACGACATGGTGGAGATCGAGGTGGTGATGGAGATGGATGGTGGTGGGATTTGCGAGTGAGATTATGCACTTGGAGGGGGGAATGCAAGCGTGGACTGGGATTGTGATGCGAGTGCAAGGGGCAGAGGGTGACAAACGATGTACCTGATTTACTGGGTGTGACCGTGAAGTCGGTTTCGGCTGAGATGAGATCTAATCTTGAGTCGACATTAGAATTTACTGTGTTTATTGTTTCTTTTAGGACTCCTCCGTCTGTATCCGTCTCTCCCTCTCCTTCTTGCTCTTTGGCGTCAGTCTTTGTCTTAGTACTGTCCTTCCCTTCGCTTTCGTTTTCACGATCTCGCCTACGGGTCCGTTCTTTACTCTAGCTTCTGTATCACAGGACTCCACGTAACCAACAACCCCGAGTTCAACGTCAACCACGTTTTTTCCTTCCGCAACGACGAAACTGGTAAATAAGCTTACACAGAGACATTCCATGCACCGCACGCAGACAGCCGTATCACCGAATATTGGACGTCGTAGCACATAGATTCTCCAGAGCACACCTATCTCACAGTAAACAAAAAAAAGCCACCGTTTCCAACATCACCTCTCTACCTCCACTTCCCTTTCGGTTCCAACCATAACAAGACACCGCACGGCAAGTCAAAATGTCTGTCTATGACGACGCCGGTCTCGCTCTCACCCCCGACGACGCGTCTTTCGCCGCGGATCCATTGCAACCTAGCATATCCAATGCCGGAGAAACAGCCAACGGACTTGGTTCACTAGCGGATGAACTTGCAGGAGCATTTGGAGACGACTACGAAGATGACGATGAAGAGGACTACGACGAAGAAGGACAATACGGAGACGGCGGGGAAGACGAAGAAGCTCTAAATGACGGCACAGCAACCCCTCCCCTCCACCTCCCGAATGGCATCACCTCCCCTTCAAAGCGCTCCCTTCCTGTGCGGCGACCACCCAGCGCAAGCGACTACGAAGGCAGTGACTACGGTGACGCAGTAGGCATTTACATAGAAGAAAGCGGCATTTCACTTGGGCTTGAAGAGAAGCTGGAAGCAATTGAGCGGTTAGTGATGCGCCACAAGGCGCTGCTGAAAGAAGAGGACAACAGTGAGGACGGCGGAGGCGTGATCTCACGGCTTATGGACGGACTACAGAATCTGCTTCCGCAGAGCCAACTGGAAACTGCGAGCTCCAGACTCACCACCGCGCACTCGGCTCTCAGCTCAAACATGTGGCATCAAACGCGGACCCTGCGGGAGTTGGGCTTTGCTATCAATTCGACATCACTACCGCCTCCAGAAACGGCTGACCTACTGCTGAGCTTAATCGATCTTATCCCGCGACCCACAATGCAGCCATTGACAGAACTGAGCACGTTAAGTAACCTGACGCTATCACTGGCGAACCAATTGTCGTTGATGAGCGATAGCCTGCATATGGTGCGGCAGTCGAGTATTGCGGCGAACCGGAAGCTGAGGGTCGCTAAGGAAGCGTGTGCAGATTGGAGAAGCGAGATTGAGATGGTGGAGAAGGCACGTAGGTGGATCGAGGATGGGGATTGGGACGCTAAGTGTGAACGAAGGGATGCGGCAGTAGTTTGCAGAGATGTTACGTGCGGGTTCGAGGATTTTTGCAAGGGTTATGAGGAGAAGCTCCAACTTCTCCTCTGATGAGATCTAATGTCGGAGTTGCGGTTTAAGTCGGGCGGACAGGCAAATGGGGTGCTTTTTGAAGGCGGGCGTACTCTAGGATAGATATGGTGTTGGTGCTTGTGTGGTTATGGGTCCTTTTTATACACTCTAGAGGATATGGTGGGATGGTTGGGGAATGGGTAATTGTAGTGTCGTGCCATGATATGTATATGGATGGTATTGTGATGCATACTCTCGTACACTGGCGGACTCGTTTATAATCTCTTGCTACATCATATGCTGGATGTTTTTGTTGATCTGGGCCTGCCTTTGGCTTCTTTTTGGTGTGTGGAATAGAATATATGGGATTGAAGATCGAGTGCAATGACGTGAATGTCTATTAAGCATGTCTCTTTCCAGCAGAGCAGGAGAGCAGGTACAAGACCTACCAAACCCTCAAGAATGCCTGCCAAAACCGCCACTCCCACAGCAATATGCGAAGCCCACCAATGCCATTTTCGCGAATGATCGTTCATGAGCTTTGTTGATCGACACGTGTCAGAGCTTCAACTTAGATGTGGCGGTGATCATCTGCTGGACAGTTCGCTACATTCCAAACCAAAGAATCAGCGACAATCAGCCAAAAGTGCTCGGCTACAGTATATACCCATATAACTTCGCAAAAGTAGGTAATTGCGTCCTCGAAATGTAGATAGTGAGAACCGGTATGGCTATCACTTTCTTGGGTCGCCCTTCCTCCATCTTTACAAAAGGATCATCGTCATCATCGTCATCATTTCCCCCTTCGCCGGACTCCAGATTCTCCGCATTATTCTCATATTTCCTTCTCCGTTTTCTGTGCTTCGCCTGTGCAGGATTGGCTCCGTCGAGCACACTCGAAAGTTGTGTGTACTGATACCACTTGTCGCCTTGCGCGCCGATTTGTCGCTTTACAATTTCGGCGATGGTAATTGCTTTTGAAGCGACGGCTGATTTTGCACGTAAACCTATGACCTGCGGTGTTCCGGCGGTGATATCAGTGGTGTAGAGTAAGGAAATGCAGCGTTTGGTCTTGGATGATATCTTGTGGGATGAGATGATGTTTAAGGTGACAATATCGCGCGGGTCTGGGTCGTCAGTTAGTTCTGGCATGTTTGTTGAGGTGACAGCGGTTGTTCTAGGCGGAATTAGTTGAACGGTGACCCAGCTGGGAAGCGATTGCTACACGCATGGAACTAACTAACAGCTCTGTTTCAAACTTGCCTTCTCTCTACGACATCCATCTTCACTTCCCTTCTTTGACCACTCCCACCACCCACCACCCACTATTGCCCCCCTTTTTTGCAAGACGGACATTTGACGACAAAGGTCAAAACACCATACAAACGGACCCATGGCTGCTGACCGAGATGACAAGGACATTCTCGCCGACCTCGATCGGGAAGCCAGTGAATATACAAAGGTACGCCTATCTCTGTTTCTCTCCTTGATCCCCGACTTACTGAAATCAACTCTCCAGGATGCCGAAATTCAACGTACACCCGCTCCATATCTTCTCGTTACACAATAATCTTCAGGAACTAACGTTCCGCTGAATAGGTATCCTGACTGCCTTCAAGCTCGATGCGTGAGCCCCCTTCTGCCCCAGCACTCTACCCAACGCACTAACACGCTACATATGCAGCTACGCTATCCTCGACCTCCAACCGGGTGTCCCGGAATCCGACATCAAAGTGCAATTCCGCAAGAAGTCACTTTTGATCCATCCGGACAAGACGAAGAACCCCCAAGCGCCCGACGCCTTCGACCGACTAAAGAAAGCGCAAGCGGAGCTTTCGGATGATAAGAAGCGCGGGCGGCTCGACGAGGCCATCGCCGACGCGCGCATGCTACTGATCCGCGAACGCAAATGGACCGTCGACAATCCAGAGCTCAAGACCCCCGAATTTGCTGCGGATTGGCGCGAAAAGACCCGCGAGGTTCTGATCGATAATGAGCTTCGCCGGCGAAAGCAGCTGAAGGCGCAGCTCGCCGAAGAGGGTAGGGAACAGAGGAAGGCGGAAATGGAGATCGAAGAGAGAAAGCGTAAACGCGAGAATGATGTCGCTTGGGAGAATACGAGGGATAATAGGATCAGTAGTTGGAGGGATTTTCAGAAAGGCGGGGCAAAGAAGAAGAAAAAGAAGGTACAGCCACTTGGTTAGACGTATGCATTGGACGAGTGATGTGTGATGGAGGGACGGTGTTCGACGACGTGTCATGGCTTTTTTTCTTTCACCCGTTTGCTTTTTTGTATTATGAATTTGAATGTGTTTACGAATGATGAGACGAGATTTGATCGATACCGGAGTATCTTCGGGCGGTCAGTTCTTGCAATCAACCCGAGATACTCAACCTCGGCTGTCGCTCCTATAACCAACACTCTGCAATTAGTGTGATGATGAACAGATCCAATAACGTGAAAAAGGTTTAAGGCACCGCACCGAAAAGAAAAGTTGGGGTGCTTTAGCAACGGGATAGTATATTGAATTGACAGGTGTTGCTATGCCTTGTTTGGTTATACACAATAGTACGGTGAAATGAACGCTTGCTCTCCAGGGTGCTGTCAACAATGGCGGGCGGAAACCCACTCGTCTGATACATCTCTGGAATCTCTCTTTTGCCTGCTCTTCTCCGACTTCCTCAAACTTCCAGCCCCCCAGGAACTCTCAATACCTGGTTTGCACACCGAAAAAAATATTAAAAGCTCTCAGGCTCACGATCTAGAGTAAAAGTTCTCTATAAGAAGATAACAGACACTGTTGATAGTATCTCTACTAAAGACCGTCGGTTGCCTAATAAACCGCGATAGACTGCGTCACTGGTAGGTGGCTGAAAAGCTGCTTAATGTACTAGTACAGTCGGTTTTAATTGGTGGAGTAGTCGAAAAGGATGCGGAGGATCAAGTTATTAGGTTGGCAACAACTAGCATTGGCAATACGGTCGTCGTCCATACGCTTCCTCTAGTTGCCCCGAAGGACGGGTACACTCTCCTAAGCTCTAGTGCAGTAGCAACTCAGACCGCCATCTCGATACTACTGAGCCTCATTGCAGTAGTAGCATTTGTGCAGGTCATTTTGGTGACTAGAGGAGGATTGACCGCGTTGGAAGGAATTAACGGTCTCTTTCCGCCGGTTCCGGGAGTACATGCTCAGTCTCCTTTGATTTTTAACCACTAGTTAGCATTTATTTTAACTCAATTGTACGCATTATAAGCTGTTTAAATGAGTAAAGTCATGAGTTTATACAGTTCTAAAAATGAATATAATATTTTAATCCTCTAACTGGCTCGCTCTTTCGCGTTGCATCTAAATACGATCATTGATATATAAAAACAGGGCCAAAACGGGAAGCAAAAAAAACAATATATAGGCATGAGACAGCATGGCGCCGGCCGTCGATCAACCAGCATTCCCTCAGCGGGAACGGAAAGCTCCGGACCAAAGCACCCACCCAGCTCGTCCGTACTCTCACAAACCCATTCTTCCATCGTCAAACATAAAAACAACAAACCCCCAAGTCCCCCGTCTATTCATCTATCCCTCCCCAACCGCTCTTGCTCATCTTCTACCAACTCATATGCCGGACGGAACCGCACCTCCCCATCCTCCGAGGTGCTGTCCTTGTCCAACAACATAGGATTCGGATGTGTGTCCGTCATCCCACCGAGGCTGGTATACCCCATATCATAGAGCGCACAATACGGGACCTCAAGTTCACGCAGAAACTGCAAGCGCACGCGGCAAGCGCACGCGGCAAGATCAGCATTTATCCTCAACCTCTCCAACAGAGAGAATAAAACATACACTCCACACCTCCTGATAATGCCAATCGATGACGGGCTGCACCCGCATGAAGCTCGGCCACCCATGATCCGTCTGATCGAAATGGCTCAGAAACTTGCCATGGGGATCGGTGCGTCTCGTGCCGACGAAGACGGCCTTCACTTGGGGATTCTTGTGGAGATATGTCGCGAAGGCGGCCTTCATAGGAAGCGCGTGCCGGTGCAGGTCTAGAGCGTACTCGCGGATACTCGAGGCTACGAAAGAGTCGACTTCAGAGAAGGGGTACGTCGACATTACGTAGACGCTATGGATCTTGTCGGATGCGGCGGGGGGGTGCGTGTGCGTGTGTAATGCGGAGAGGAAGAGGAGAACGAGAACGAGACAGTCTTTGCCGCCATTATAGGAGATTGCGAGTTCGTCGAAGCTGTAGGGGTTTAGTAGGGGAAATGGAGGGGAGGGGAGACGGACGAGTAGGTGGACAGCGCCCGAGATATGACATCAAGTGATATCTGCGTTTGATTCTGTACCCGCTCCACTAGCTCGGTTTTGGGCGGCGTTGCAAGGAAGTCGGAGATCTTTTTGTGGATGCGGGCGCAGACCGCCGGGAGTGTTGGAGGCGGTGGTGTGTTTGAGGTGATATTGCCGTTGCATGAGGCGGGCGTGGTGGTGGTACCGTTGGTTATACCGTTTGTAGCAGTAGTTGTTGGGTCGATCGTCATTGTTGGTGGAGGAAATAGGGTGAGGAAGAACTGTGAGGAAGAGGTAGGAGACTAGTAATAGCAGTTCCCGCTCCACCCCGGTTGCCTATGTCATCCATAATTGCCGGTTAGGAATAAGATATCAGATGCGCGGCTTACCCGAGGAGATCGTATTGATCGCTTCTGAGAGGCTAAGCCAGAAGTCAGTGCTATGCTGTTTCTGGTGAAATTTTACCTAAAGTTGCATGTGCCTGTCCCGGATAAATATTTATTTTATTTTGGGGTAACATAGCGGCAGTTCCTGGCGCACTAATGCCATGGTAAACTCCATCGCCTGCGCATGTTTTTCTACCTGGACCAGAACCATTGAAAGCCTGCTACCGAAGTTCTCCGCCCCTTGTACCTCCCAGTAAAAATGCAACCTACCTGCGCTCTTCTCAAGCGTTCTATCTGGAAAGGTCGTACCCTGCTCCGATCTGCTCTCTCCCTTCTCTCCTTCTGACAGGATTCAAGGCCCGCACATAGTACCCATTCCTCTCCAGAAGCCCAAACCAGGCGTCAGACTGCCACCGATCAAAACGCAGGCGCGCGCGTGCACCATCATTCCCAGCTTTGTTGGGGTCCGCTTTCAGATACACAATGGGAAATCGTACCAAGATGTCACTATCACTGAGGATATGGTCGGGCATAAGCTGGGCGAGTTTGCAGCGTAGGGTTTCTTCCCGGTGTAAGGCAGGGGGAGAGCTGATATCGAGGAATTCAGGACGAGAAAGAATTTCAGCTATAAGCAGACTAAGAATAAGTAAATGAATAAACGGACCGCGGGTGATAAGGGTGGGAGAGCTGGGCCGGGCATAAAAGGATACTATCAGTAATATCTTTTCCTTTTGAGGCTTCTTGAGATATTCACAGCTGTGGGATCGAGGGGAACGCTGCGTGGAATTGTTAGGTTTGCAATTGGGATTGGAATGAACTCATAACAGGTAGATGAAATACTGATGCCAGTACCCCACTACTGTCTCTCTTTTCCGTGGAGAAGAGAATAAATAGCCGGCGAATCGGTGAGGTGGAGTTGATGCATATCTTTCCCTGAACCTGTCAAAAGCAAAAAAAATTATATATTGAATTCTCAATATAAGCTGAAATGGTTGCTTCTTCGGTTAATAAATCACGACATCTGAACAACTCTCCAACCTCACCACCACCGTCACCACCACCGTCACCACCACCGTCACCAACTCCCGACCACATTACACCCACATCATCCCAACCATGGACTTCGCCTCAATCCTCTCCTCCGAAATCTCCAAAAAACGAAAAGAAACCCCATCTACCACCACCAGCGGCGCCGCCGGGGGAGCCGCCGGGGGAGCCGCCGACGCGCCACCAAAGAAATACCTAAAACGCAGCGAGCTGGAAGCCCAACGCCAAGCGGAGTACGAACACAACCAGCGCAAGCTCTCAGCGCAGCGCGCGCAACGCGCGGCCGAAAAACGCGCGGCCGAAGCAGCAGCAGCACAACGGCGCGAAGAAGCAAAAGAGAAGCAGCGAAAACTTGCCGAAGAGCGTCGGAAGCGCGAGGAGGCACTCCGAGGGCCGTCTGAGCTCTCAAACGATCTGGAGGGCAACCAAGAGGATGCTGCGGGAGGAGAGGATATGACAGATGCCGAGGCTATCGCGAAACTGCGAGAGCTTAGTCACCCAGCGAGGTTATTCGGGGAGAGCACGGTGGGGAGGATAAAGCGGTGTAAACGGCTAGTGGCGGCTTATGAGGCGTCGCTGGACCCACTAGATTCCCCGGCGCCGCTGATTTCGGAGGAGGAGATGAGGCTGGATCCAGATAATGTTAAAAAGGATCCTGAGCTGGTGTATAGACAGCTAGATGCGTGGTTCCGGCTTGTAATAAGGGAGTGGAGGAAGGCGCTAGATGAGCGGCCGCTCAGCGTGAAGGAGAGTTTTCAGGGGAAGAAGGCGGCGGATGCTATGTTGCAGGCGGAGGAATATATGAAGCCGCTGTTTCGTCATTTCAAGCAGAAGGACTTACGGCCGAATGTTTTCGAGAAGGTGTGTGAGATTGTGGTGGAGGCGCAGAAGAGGAGATATGTCAGGGCGAATGATGTTTACCTAAAGCTGAGCATTGGAAATGCGTATGTTTACCATCTCCCCCCAACGCCGATGATATTGACGATGCTAACTATGCGATAGTGCGTGGCCTATTGGTGTTACAATGGTGGGTATTCACGAGCGATCTGCGAGAGAAAAGCTGCATGAAAATCAGAAGGATGGTGCGGCACATATCATGAGTGATGAGATTACGAGAAAGTTTTTACAGAGCATCAAGCGTTGCCTGAGCTTTTGTCAGACGAGATGGCCACCGGAGGATCCTTTACAGTTGATGGGATGAGAGGTTGGAAGACTTTATGGCGATCAATTTGTATATACTCATATTGGCGTTGTGAGACAATGCTATGCATCTTATTATTGATTCCCCGAAAAATAATGATACACGATTAGAGCTTAAGGCCAAAGTAATGCAATTGTACAACTGGATATCCAAAATTGCCCTACAACATCTGCCTATGCTCAGACAAAAGACTTCTCCTTAACCTCCATAACACACCCTGATATCCTTCAGTTTTACTTTGGTACAAAAGACCCACCAAACCAAGCAACAGCGCAAATTGTCAGTGCACAAACTCCAACAACACTCTGCGTCCAACTAGCCTTTTCTTCAACCTTAAACGCCGAAATCCGTTTCGTCGCAGGTTTTCGAGGCTCAATGACGACTTCTTTCACCTTCTTGCGTCCCGGCAATGTGATATTTGCCGCAAGTCTGGCGAGTTCCGAAACATCAACTTTCCATTTCTCATCTTCACCTTGCCCATCAACTTCCACATTTTGTACATTCCCGAAGAAATCGGTGATCAGGACCTCATCCAGGTTCCGGTGGAATAAATCGGTTCGAACACCGGGATCAGAGTGGATTTTCTTGGTATCATAAGAGTCGAAGAGATCCTTCATTGTGTGCTTTGACGATGCATTCTTGACATTGTTTTCCAGGAACTCAAGATTGTAGTACGTGTATCTGTCGATAACTGCAACACCGACGTCGTTGTCCGCGTGGTGGGAGTACGAGGATTGATCGATCTTGCTTGAACCCGTCGCAAGAATGTTCGGAGAGTAGAATTTAGAGTACATAGTATTCGCCTGGCAGGTATCGATCATGAAGAGCATTTGGTGGTACCTTTTGTCCAAACAAGTCAGTATGCATTCCGGCAGTAGCAAGATTGTCAGGGCTGTGCAGAGCTTCAGAGAGCTTGTGTAGTGTTGCGTACAGCAAGGGGTACGTTTTGGTGAGAACTCACCGCTTCTTCTCCCACATCTGCTCAAATGCGTCGGCAATATCAAACGCACTGATCTCCTCTGCGTCCTGAAACTTCAAAAACTCATTCCCGCCATGACCAGTCATGTAAACAAAGATATTGCTCCGGTCATCAGTAAGCAGCCGTTTGCTTCTAGGCGTATCTGGCTCCACCCTATCCGTCAACAAGCGTATGAAGTTCTCGACCGTCACTTCGTATCCCCGGTAATCCACCTCAATGTTATCACCGTATAGATCCAGGCCACGGTCCGCATTGTTGAAGACTGAAGCCGGAAACACGTTTCGCGGATTACACGCAACGTCGTCTGCCAGCATCAAGATGATCTGTGAGTCCGGGATGCCGAGTCGTTTCACGGTCCGGTACATTGACAGCACATTGGCAAGGTGGCGGTAGTTGAACCAAAATCGGGAAGTCGATACTAGGACTGCCCAGTTCGAGGTGTGCTGGGCAAAGACGCATGATAGCTGTAGTATCAGCGGGAGGAAGAACGTTGTTATTCGGAACTTCATGACTGCAGTGTGAAGTCAAGGAGAGAGAGTTCAGGGATAGATTGTGTCATTAGGTTTGGCGCCAAGACGTCAAATTGATTTCCAAGTCGGATACTGAGCTTTTGGGAGGCTTCTGTGTAGCTTGGGAAGTTGATGTGCAAGCAGAGTGCAAGCAGAGTGAAATCCAGTAACCCTCGGACATGTTCCAAAGCCTACGAGAAGCTTAGAGTCTGCTAGGTCTACTACCTTGCCTGATATTCTAATCGCAAAAGGTACTGATGGGTTGCTGGCGGAAACGTAGGGCGAACCGAGAAACGGTGAAGCAGCACACCGAGAGCAATTACTCTCCAGCGATCTGGCATACTTATGCACTGGACCTCAGCCCTCAGCCCTCAAGAATCGGCCACCGTCAAGGCCAAAAATAAAATAAACTATATAACGTCAAGTGCTAATCCCCACAACCGACAGCTGGGCAAAAGCAACTAGCCCGATCCCAGTAAGCGCGCTGCAGTCCCTCGTCCTGTGACTAGACCGTATCTGTCTTAATGGGACGCTCTTACAGGACGGAAGTGACCACCATGTGTGAATTTCTCTCGTTCTCAGAAATCCCTCGACACCGTTCACTATCCATATAAAGCTTTCAACTCTGTTCCCGAGACAACCAAACGAAGCCAGAAACTTCCTTGTGCGAGTTTAGGACGGCGACCCCCCGAAATCAATAGCGACAGCATCATCGCTTTCCCGAGACATTACTATCGGGAACAACTTCTCTCGCATCACCACCACCACCGCCACTGCCACTCGTTACCGATCCCCACCATAGAGTTGAATATCTGCGTCTATCCCCCGAATCAGTCCAGGCCGGTTGGCCCAGCACTCGGTTTTGCCGCGCAACATGTCGGAGTTAATGACGGAGGTGGCATCAGAGATGCTATACACGCTATTAAGTATTTGCTCCACGATGGCACTTGGGATACACTTGGTAGTGAGACATTCCAGAAGTTTTCGCTAACCGGCTACTGGAACTATAGAGCGCGAAGCTGAAGAACCAGATACCGATGGTATGTCATCATACCTCACTTACTATTCCAGCTCCTGGTCTCGTTGGCGTTTCTACCGGGCGAGCATGCTAATGGCCGCGTTTTCGTGGAACTGCAGAGCCTAAAGATGTGGAGAAAAAGGAAATCCTATCGTCATGGGCCCTTTTCATTCAGGTCTCGTTGGTTCTGCTGGCGCTCTTTTGCAGCTACTATCTACAGTTAAAAAAGATACAGGCAGTTCATGAAACAGTTGTGTCGATTTTTGCAGGTGCGTCCAGTTTCGTGCGGTCGGGTAGGGTTCATATTGACGCGAGATGAACAGGAATGTTTGTGGGCCTTATTATCCGACTTACCCCCGGAGAATATCTACAAAGTCTTGTCAAATTCGATTATCAGATATTCTTCAACGTCTTGCTACCACCAATTATTTTGAACTCGGGATACGAATTGCATCAGGTGGGTTGAAAATTGCCTAGTTATAATGCGCCCGACAATGCTAATAAGCGATGTAACAGGCGAATTTCTTTCGGAACATAGGTTCGATTTTGACTTTTGCATTCGTCGGAACTTTCATATCGGCATGGTCGTTGGGCATCATCATTTTCATCTGGGCTCTTACTCCCTTCGAAGCAATCAGTATCACCTTCGTTGAGGCCATCAGTGTAGGCGCAACACTGTCAGCTACAGATCCGGTTACGATCCTAGCAATCTTCAATGCGTATAAAGTAGACCCTAAACTTTACACCATCATCTTCGGAGAGAGTATCTTGAACGATGCTGTTGCCATCGTCATGTTTGAGACGGCAAAACAGTTCCACGGCGCCGGCGAGGCAACCATAGGGAGTTTATTTAAAGGTGTTGGTGTGTTCTTCGTTGTGTTCACAATCAGCTTGATGATCGGCGTTTTTGTTGGTATTGGGACGGCGTTGTTATTGAAACATACATATATGAGACGATTTCCTGGCATTGAGAGCAGTTTTATTTTGTTGGTTGCGTATGCGTCATATCTCTTTTCTAATGGCTGCCATATGTCTGGTACGCAACACCCCCGAGTTCCAGTCCTTCACACCAACGCTGATCCATGATACAGGCATCGTATCTCTCCTTTTCTGCGGCATTACACTGAAGCATTATGCTTATTACAACATGTCCCGCCGCACCCAGCTCACCACCAAATACCTATTCCAAGTTCTCGCACAGCTCTCGGAGAACTTTATTTTCATCTACCTCGGCCTCTCCCTCTTCACCGAGACCAAGTTAGTCTTCAGGCCCGTCCTCATCCTCGTCACCACTGTGGGCATCTGCGTCGCCCGTTGGGCCGCCGTTTTCCCACTATCTAAACTCATCAACTTTGTCATTCGCAAACGTGCACAAGCACGTGGTAGTCCTGTCGCAGAAGAACTTCCGCATAGTTATCAAGCAATGCTATTCTGGGCAGGACTTAGGGGTGCAGTCGGAGTGGCTCTAGCGGCAGGGTTTACAGGCGACAACGGGAACTCTCTCCGCGCCACGGTGCTAGTCGTGGTCGTACTCACTGTAATCGTTTTTGGCGGCACAACCGCACGAATGCTGGAGATTTTAGGCATTAGAACGGGTGTAGTGGAGGAACCGGATTCTGACGACGAATTCGACATCGAAACTGCTGGTCGCTTCTATAAATCCGGTGCGAATGGATTCGACGGATTCGGAAATAACGCTATTGTGGTGCCATTGGGGGATGTTGGTGTCCATGACGGCGGATACTCATCCGGTCAGCAACGGCCATCGCCACCCTCGCGTTCTCCGTCCGCACTGAGTGGTCGAAGCCGCAGGGGAACTGGTGTGCGGGGTGTAACCGGGGAGCTGTTACAAACACACGACGAAGACAGCGATGTAGATAGCGATTCCAGCGATCTCCCACCGCCTCCGCCAGCGCGAAGAAACACTATCACGGGAGGAGTAGTGCTGGGAGGCATGGTCAGTGCAATTGACGGTTCAAGTAGTAGTAGCAGTACACCACAGCCAATGCCGCACGGGAGCGCGTTATCGCAGCTGACGGGCATATTCAGTGGCACGAGCGATGATCAGGCCGAGTGGTTTAGAAAAATTGATGAGGGGTTTATTAAGCCGAAGTTGTTGCTGGACCAGGGAGGGAAGGGACGTGGCGGTGATGGAGGACCTGCATAATACAATTCTGTGTGGAGAGCGTTCTCTGATGTCTCCCATTCTTCTAATTGGGTTTCTTTCTATAGGGCTTCTTTTTTCTGGGCTTATTTTGGGGTTTCTCCTGTAATTTTGTTTCCTTTCAAGCTGCGCGTTAAAGAGTGGCTTTTGTATCTTTGATATAGACGAGAAATCGAAGGCATTAAAAGGTGTCTCTTTGACTCATACCTCTGTAGTCTTGTCAGACTGTCATATATGGTCCATATAGTTCTTCTGGAATGTATCCGTCAGCCTCCAGATTCGCACATACATCGTTAGAGGACAGGACAATGTAAGAACCAGCCTTTCACGCATCGCTAATCAGTGACAATTGCCTATACTAGGCCCTAGTTTTAGAACGTCTTCCAAAGCTTCCCACACAGTATTAGTTCATTTTAGTGGTTGTGTTACCTCGGAGAAGAAAAATGTGGGTTTAGATGCGAATGCTCACTCATGACCTCGTTAGAAAGAGCGGCGCAGCCCATGTCACAAACATTCCACAATTCACACTGCAAAGTGTTCTTCCGTGACTGAACGAACATGCTGTTTTGCAAAGAAATGCGCTCTCCATAAATGTCTCGTGGCAATTCATTATACTTCATTAGGCTCGCAGAAACAAACCTCCGGACGACGACGCAATTTAAACTCAACCTAACACAGCAGCCACAAATCGAACTAGAAGTACAAACAAGACAATCAAACTAGAATACAAACAATTGAATCATTTCATCATAAACCATGGTGACCCATAAACAAAAAGTGCGTCTAGTCCGCCCTCTCCCCCACATAACTCGGAAACCTGGGGGTGCCGCTATTCGACAACTCCTGATATCGATAAATCACCACGCTCCCAATTTTGGGCGGTTTCACCCTCTCCTTATCAGTCAACCCCGTTCCAATCTTGAACATCTTCCCCGTTGGAGTTCCCGCACCATCCAGCATCTCAACGCGAAGCGCACCCGTGCAATTCGAGTTCTTTCCCGACCCCCTCTCGTGCCCCCTCACGATTGCGTCTGCGTCCAAAAACCGCTTCACTTTTAGAAGCGACCGCGCGCGGCCCTGGACATAGTGGGAACCTGGTTCACGGAGCATCAAGCCCTCGCCGCCGGCATCGCAAACCTCGTCGAGGCGCTCAAAGAGGTGCTCCCGGGAGGTGCAAACCTCATGGTCAACAATGCTAATCCAACGGATTGCGCCCTTCCCCGAGAACTTATTTGATAGCCACTCAAGGCGGTCTTCGAAGGGTGCGTCGGCCATGCTGGGCACGTCAAAGATCTGGTAGGTCACCGAGAACTTCCATCTATCGGGTCTGTTCTGTGCACGCACGATGGAAACACAGTCCTGGAAGCCGCCGCGCTTTGTGAAGAGCTCGCCGTCAAGCATGATGTTGCCCCGGGGGAGGCGCTTTGTAAACCAGTCTGGGGCGTAGAAGGGGTTGCCTTCGCGGGAGAGGAACATGCCTTTGTTGCCGTGCCAGATTGCACGCACGCCGTCGAGTTTCTCCGAGATCCACCAGTCGGTGGGATTTTTGCCGGTTTCGAAGTCCCATTTGTGGGCGAGTAAGGGCTTGAAGGATGTGTCTTTCAGCCGAGATGGAGAGGTTTTCTTGCGGGTAGAGGTGCGGGTGGAGGTGCGTTTTTTCGCTGGCGGGGCTTCTTCCTCCTCTTCCTCCTCCTCCTTTTCCTCCTCATCGTCATTGTCATCGACATCATCATCTGGAGTGGGACTCTTCCTCTTTCTGGAAGCTACCACCACGACCCTTTTCCCCTTGGGATTTTCGTAATCGTCCTCTTCCTCATCATCGTCACTGTCAACCGGAGTAGGACTCTTCCTTTTTCTCGGAGCCTGGGCTCTGACTACCACCACCTTCCGCTTGTTCTTCCCCGGCATCTTTTCAGACGCACCAGGATCTGCATTCTCAATTCTAACCTCTTCATACGCACCCCCAAGTAGTGCCATGAGGTGTTTGCAAGTCCTCGCATTCACTGCGCCTCCAGCCATCCTCCAAGCCGGACAATTGCAGTAATAGTGATCCATAGTCCTTTTCTGTGTGTAGCTCTTGTCTGCCTCGGACTGGGACTTTGATTCTCGGGTTTCTCCATCCGCAAAAAGAACCTTCGGTTTAATACCATTCTATTGATGCGTTAATTAGAGGGAAAAGAACTAGGAGATGATAAAGGGATCGTACTATGCTGGCTAGAGGGTCGATCGAGGGCGAGGATGAGGGTTTGGTGGATTCCTCTTTTTCCTGTTCTTCCAGCTCCCGCTTTTCGTCGGCCGCAGCCTTCTCTTGTAGTTTTCTAACCCTCGAGTTCGAGCTTCTCGGAACAGCGGGGGCTTTCGAGTTGCGAACCATAATTGATGATGCTGTGGCAATAATCGAAGCAAAAGGGCAGTGAATAAACAAAGTGCTGTGGAAATCTCGAATTGAGCAAAGAAGAACCTGTAGTCGATGTTAGATAAGGGAGAAAGACGACAAGATGTAGTGTTTATATCCCTTTTTCTGCGCCGCAGGCTATCGTCGCACGCTGTTGTCTGCGATATTGTAGTTCGAACTACTTTCCATACTTGGTTAGACGCATTATAGCCACACTCTGTGAGTCAGAAAGCAGCGGCAATATAATTGGCCGCTAACAACGTCAGCCTATGCGAAGCGATGACTCGAACAACGACAAGAACGCGGATGTTACGCGGATCCACATGATCACGCGTTGAGTTTAGGGGAGATATAGCGGAGACGTGTCCTGTTCGGAGCCGGAATTACTTGTTTGCACAGCCTCGATAGCTCCGGTCTATCCAGAAAAACCAAATAGCCATGCAAATTTTCCCCGACTCTCACACAAGAACTCACTAAGTACTCAAACAACCTTTAGATAAACATGCATGAGCTTCAAAAACAGATGAAGATCAGGACCTATGGTACAAGAAAACTGGATAATGACATTAAAGCCACGCACAGTAACCCACTCCCCACCTCCTTGTTGCCAACGAAATCCGTAGGAGAAAGCAATCGCAAACGCCAGTAGAAAAAAAAACATCCCACTCCGCAGAGAGGAGGGTCGACCATGGTATTCGAATCGTTCATCTCGTTATTTCATCCGTAAGTAAGCCTTGATGATCCCCTTGCTACCCACTCTTCCATCTCCTTCCAACGCGCCAACCCAATCTCTAATTTGAATACCTTTGCCTCTCTCTCCATCTTCTCTCCAAACTCCCAGCCTCTGCCCCGTCCAATTGAGATTTCCGAGATCCTGTCCAGCACTTATTTGTGCAGCGCCTGTATCTATAGCACCAACAATGCCCGCCGGTCCCGGTCTCGAACCTCCACCAATGGCACCAGCTCTAGATGCGGCGCCTCCAGCATTCATCCACGAATACGTCTTCTTCTTTTTCTTTGATCCGAATCCACCTCCGAATCCACCCATCATCATGTTTGCCGTAGCGTTCGCAGCGCGATGAGAAGCGGCTTCCTCAATCTTACTGGCTTGCTGTTTCCGGCTTTCCTTGGCCGAGATCTTTCGCTCACCTGGAATCGGGATTTCCCCGCTGGGTGTACCAGGAGTAGGGGTCTCGACACCACCCGGAGTGGCAGTTCCCGAGCCTGCCACCGCACCTACCACGTGATCCCGTTTCGCCTTCTTGCGTAGACGTTCCTGGTCCGATTCCCACTCTTTTTGTTTCAGCGCTCGTAGAGCCTTCGCAGTTTCGTTCTGCAAATTCGCGGTACGGACTACCGGAGGCGCTGGGTTCGGAGTCGATTGTGGAAGGTTGTTTGTAGACGAAAAGGATCCTATACGGGTGTCCTGATTCAGCAATGACTCTGCAAACGAAACCGCATAATTTTTGTGTGTCTCACGTTTCTGAGAGGTTCCCTTCGGAGAGACAGCACCAGCGCTGTCCTGCCTTACTTCGGGGGTGACGCCTTCGACGTAGTCGGCCCAGTCGCCGGTGATTATGGTTTGTGGTCTCCGCCGGACTCTTGCTAATACCGTGCTGCGGGTCAATAGCATGTTGAGCCGTTCTCGACAGGCAAGTGACAACAGCGTCACAATATCTGCGTTCTGGCTGGTTGCCGCTGCGGGATCGCCAAGTGTAAATGCAGTGCAGTTTTCGGTTCTAGTTTTGTTATGAAGGCGGTTCGAGAGAACCTGGGGGTTTAGGAAAGGATCGTTAAGGTGATTTGCTCGTAATACTGCTCGTCGCCGCTGTTCGACTCGGTGTACGTCCTCCTGCGAAACCGGCATACCAGTGTACGGATCCACATTGTAGGAGCCACTGTAACTTCCACCGGAAGAAAACTGTGCCAATCGTGCTTCCTCTTCCTTTAAATCGATCCCAGCAGATGTAAGGGCGTCGGCGAGGTCGGTAGGGTCTGTAGGTTTCGAAGCGGGAGCAGTAGGTGGCGGCATCGAGTTTGCGGCATGTTGTTGTTGCTGCTGCTGTTGCTGCTGCTGCTGCTGCTGCTGTTGATACTGGTGGTGATACTGCAGCTGTTGGTGCCCAAACTGCGGTTGCTGTTGCTGTGGTGGCTGCTGCGATTGTACGGGATACTGCTGCAGGGGTTGTTGCGGAGCAGGCGAGTACTGTTGCTGAACAGGAGACGGGGTATACTGAGGAGTGGACATGGCGGGCTGTGCCATGAGGTTTGGAGCAAGCTTCGGTCGCAGGGGATGGAGGAATGATGAATGGCTGACAAGTTGTGGTGGCGGCGGAGAAGGCTAGTAAGGAAGGCTCATTAGCAGTGCCGTTCGGTGGTCCGTTGGTGATTGACAACACCACCACAGGCCGACGCCTGCAAAAGCTCAAGCGAGAGGCGCAATACGGGGATAAAAGAGTGTCGCGTCAAGGGATTAGTATTATGGGGATATGATATATATTACAGTCAAAAGTCGAATCGAAGCCAGTACATACATAAAGGGTGAGGGCGAGGGCTTGGCATTCTAGATCTTAGCGCCATTTTGCATCCACATTTATTGGATTCATTGCCACGCCCTAGGTATTCAACCGAGAGGCTTTATATTAGATAGTGCAAATACCCCAGGACACGGCCGCCCCCTCCCCAACCTGAACGCTCGCAAGAGAGTAGTTGCAGCTATTTTGCAGATGCTGCAACAGCCTTCCTAATCCCCTCCTTAAAATCTTTCAGTGCAGCCTCCTCTAACTGCTTCATCTCTTTGTCGAACTTCTCGATACGCTCTTCGGATCTCCTTAGAATCTGCCCACTCCCGTCCTTAGGACCAGCTTGCTGTCCGCCATTATTCAGCATTCCATAAATGAAGTCCAAAAGCCAGATACGAGGCATTTTTTTAGGAAGGAACCCCCCAAAAAAAGAGCGTCTTGCAGTTGATGGATAAAAGGGAGATATACAGTTTGCATTCTCGCCCGAAGTCTCAGCTTCCTTACTTCACTCAGCGACGTCTGATCCGCCCCTTGCTTATCCGAAGACGAAGGTGTTGAAGATTCACGCCGTCGGAATTCACGAATAGTGCCATCAATCTCCACGCCAATTTCTCTGGTCCTCGCCGGAATAGTAAATAGGGAATTATCTTCCAATAGCTCGTCGTGCGCTATAACGAATGAATCCAACAACGGCTGAATGAATTCAGAAGACACTGGGAAGAACAGAGGCTGAAAAACGTCCAAATACAGATTTTGCATAGTCACAGAGGTAGCAGGAGCAGGAGCAAGAGGCTGTGATGGTTCTGATGACGCCATCATAGATAATTTATTCATTTGTAACCGCTTCTGCCTATCGTTAGCAAGGTTCATTACCCTACACCAAAATGATCCATAAAATAATGACAAAAATTGCATATCAGAAAAGCCAGTTTTATTCCCCCCAGCACCCCGAATCAGCGTTCACTTCCAGATCCTCAAGAACAGAAGACCCTTCCGATCCTACTTCAACGCAAGGCCGATCTCTAAACGCTTGAATCTAGCACCAAGCCGTCCTCCAGCACTTTGTTACACCGTCACTGATAACATGCTATGCAACCCCCGTTACATGGCACGAAAACAGATGAGGGAAAAGTGAGTCAAGCTATACGGTGAAGGTCAAACGAGAGAATTGGCGAGCGTGGGACTCATTGAATGGATTGACTATTATCATCCTTGCAAAGTGAAAGAAACAAGAATCGTGGGTAATTACCAGCCGAAGCGGGCACCAAAGTCTGGCGTGTACACTGTAAGGTGATTTTTCTTTTGAGAAGTCAGCTAGTGCATCCTCAAAGATTAATGCAAGGTAAACGGAAGTAAAGATTAATGACAACTCAGATATAATGTACGTTTGGTATGTGAGTATCTTCAGGAATACAGAAGCAGAACTGAAATAAGTTGTATCATCACATGTCATGGCAAAATGTAGGACCGCTAGATAGATAGAGGGGAAACATACCATTAGTTCAAACACGATCAAACATCTGCGCAAGAGGCCTTTCAATCTCATCAGTTCAAGTTCCATGCCCGATGTATTGGTGAGAAAAGATGAGTTTTCAGATGAAGGATCAGATGGTAGTGCATGTGTTTTCAGTGGCTCATAGGAATCGCCGAGAAAAACTGTGATACGATTTCTTCGTATCCCAAGACGTGGATAATGCAAGAAGAAATGGAGGCGACATACCGGTTGATGTTCGATAGTGGTGATGGTAATTGTCGGTAGTTGGCGTGAGAAGAAAGAAAGCGGTTGAAGTTAAAAAGAAACGCGGCCAAATCTGTTGCGCTAGCACGGGGTACAACCCTGGGCATTTGGCGACCCCGTCAACATCAAAATGTAAGAGAAGTGCTTCCAACAGGTTCAAGAGGGTAGAAAAGAGGGAGATTTGTGAATCGCGACTTGTCGATAATGACGTCCGTCTAAAGTAACTCTAGTGCTCTGGGTACCTCTCTGCTCTATCCGCCAAAAGATTACCTTAGTGTCGATACGGCAAATACATGAAGACTTCTACGAGATATTTTGCCATTAAAGCCTACCTGAAGTATATCCAAAATACTTGCAAAAACTTTGCAAAGCCAGAAAGCCGATAAAGTCTCATAAAAGCATGTTTACCATATCGGCACTAAGGTAGGTTGTATCAATGCGGGGAGTTTCTGGTGCGTCCCACTTCTTATACCACGATAAGCACCCCCTTTCAGAATTGCCCTTCAACAACACCCTTCCTTTCGGGCAGTTATCGAGAAGTCCATACATAGTCTGTCAAAATCTCACTACCATGGCCGAGACACCCAGGTCGACTGTCTCTACAGCCGCAGATCTCGCTATCTCAGACTTCAAAAGTGCCTCTTTCCCGAGCTATCCGAGTTATTCACCTTTTAAACTGATACCAATATTTCCCAGTAGTTGTATATATCGACGAAGATGCTGGCATCGATGATCCAGAAACTCTCGGAACCAAGGACGTTCCATTCAAGTCACTTCTTGGGGCTTTGATCCACACCTCTCAGTCCGCTCCCGGAGCCAAATACGAGACACGGAAGTCATTGACAGGTACCCCAGAGGAGACACGCACTGAATACAAGCCCGTTGCCAAAGCGGCCCTCAAAAAGGCTACCAGCGCATACCAGGCTCACTTAAAGAAGGAAGCAAGGAAAGTGGAGCTTGCCGCAAAGGAAGCGGATCAAAAGGCTGCTAGAGATGCACAGCTTGAGACTGCAAAATCCGTTGCCCTCGTTGAAGACCCTAGCAAACCAGCAGCAAAGAAGATTAAAATCAGAGACGGTGTCAACAACCGCAACACCCGCGTCAAGATCTCCGGCTGGGTACATCGTATGCGACCTCAGAAGAACATGATCTTTCTCATCTTGCGTGATGGATCCGGACTGCTTCAATGTATCCTCGCAGATAATCTCACCAAAACTTACGATGCGATGACTCTGACGTACGAAACCACCATGACTCTGTATGGAGAGATCAAGACAGTTCCCGATGGTTCACATGCTCCCGATGGACATGAGCTTATCGTCGATTATTACGAAATTATTGGAAAGGCACCAGGCGGGGACGAGACAATCTCCAACATTGTTGCACCTGATGCAGACCCCCAGACCAAATATAACAACAGGCACTTGACCATCCGTGGTGATATCGCTAGTGCCACCCTCAAAGTTCGTGCAGCTGTTTTGAAGGCATTCCGCAAGAGTTATGATGAGCTTGGTTTACTGGAGGTCACTCCTCCGTGCATGGTTCAAACCCAAGTCGAAGGTGGTTCTACTCTTTTTGAATTTGATTACTATGGGGAGAAGGTACTGTTTACTCAAGATATCTTTTGGGTCTTAAAGTGTTTCTAATAACATATAGGCATACCTTACTCAATCTTCGCAATTATACCTCGAGACTTGCCTGCCGTCACTTGGCGACGTATTCTGTATCCAAGAATCATTCCGTGCCGAAAAATCGCTTACTCGTCGTCATTTGAGCGAATACACCCATATCGAAGCTGAATTGGCTTTCATTATGTTCGACGACCTTTTATGCCATTTGGAGGAAATGATCTGCCGCACAATTGACACTGTGTGGAACGATCCACAAGTCAGAAAGTATATACAGGAACTCAATGAGGAAGCCAACCGTGAAGAAAAGAAGCGGTTCGCTAAGGGTGAGGTCATGGAGGCAAAACACTATGAGTTCAAACCACCACAGCGTCCCTTCATGCGTATGACCTACGTTGATGCCATCAAATGGCTCAATGAGCATGGTATTCTCAACGAGGATGGAGAGCCACACAAGTTCGGTGATGATATTGCAGAGGCTGCCGAGCGGATGATGACCGATGAGATCAACCTACCGATTTTCTTGACGAAGTTCCCAGTTGAGATTAAGGCCTTCTACATGAAAAAAGACCCTGAGGATCCCAGGGTTACAGAGAGTGTTGATTGTTTGATGCCTGGTGTTGGTGAAATCGTTGGCGGTTCCATGAGGATGGAGGATTTGAAGGAACTGCTTGCTGCGTACAAGCGCGAGGGCATTCCAGCAGACCCTTACTTCTGGTTTACTGACCAGCGGAAGTGAGTACTTTCTAGAATATATACGTATAGTAGCAAGTACTAATATGAACCCGGAAGGTACGGAACAACTTCTCACGGGGGATACGGTATTGGGTTAGAACGCTTTTTGGCGTGGATGTGTGGCCGCTGGTCCGTTAAGGACTGCTCGCTCTACCCTCGCTGGATGGGACGATGCACTCCATAATCGTCTGAATGCAATTGGCGACAGATTAATGTTCCACGTTTTTAAAGCGGGTCAGGGGCCTTGGTATATTGGGTGTTGTGGCCTCTAATGCATTCATTTTCCGTTACATTTGTTAAAGATTTGTTTTGTTCTAGTAGAAATGGCTGAGCCAAATGAATAGACTTCTAAAAAGTTAGAATGAATGAATGAATGACCAGCACTTCCTCATCCCTGCTCAAGTCTATATACACCTCAGCAGCCACAACTATGCGTCCGCCCTGTTTTCTTCCACTTTGTTACGAAGACACGCTGAAGATAAACATCATGCTCCGAGAGAAACTTATCTCTAAACGTGAACTACGGTACTGTTCGGTCTATTTATATTGCCTATGGTGCTCCCTAGACACAAAGTTGTAACTCAAGACATCATAGTGAATTTACTGACCTTGTTGCATGTCCGTCTCACTTCCATCCAATTTGTTTGTTTGTTTGTAATCATATTGCATTCGGCCGCGTAGCGGCCATGGCATATCCCGTACACATTTCCTCCCCGCTTCTTCCGTAACATAAAAGAAAACAAAAGCAAAGTCGCGAGTCCTCTTCCCCACTTCCATCCAATTACTTGGGCAAGCGCCAGCCCCGAGTGACAACCAATGACCGGACCATTGAGCAAACCTGATAGGCAATAATAGAACACGAAAACTGCACGAGTAAACATGTAGACTTTTGGGTACTCCAGGGACATTTTCTAAATGCATCAACGTCAATTTTCCGGACTGTTCGGGGTCCATACAACGTCCTTGATGGCATCATATCACCACACACCATCACAACTTACAGCACAGCACAGCGCACGATTAGGTTTATTTCTTTAGCTAAATGTCGGGAATGTAATCGTGGAACAGTTACATATTCCGCACTTGTGACCCAAAACATAACATAAGACTAAGAATGCTAGGAATGGCCCAATCTCGATGTGTTGGCATCCACTAGTTAACTGGTCCTATCTCTGAGAACGCAGTGTGTTTTACCGCCGCTGCTGATGTTTATTATGAGGGGGATCTCGTGGTTTATTTATTTAAATAGTCAACTGTCGACGTGCGGTTCTTCCGGATTCACTCTTGCTGCAAGTCTCTGCAAGTCTGCAGCGAATGCTACATATGCCGTCACCTCCGACGTACCGGTATTACTGTATCGGGTGTCTGTGACAAGTGCGCAGGGTTGACAGCTTCCAGTAAAGTGATAGATTCAAAATACCGAGTAAGGTATCGTGATGGAGCCCTTAAAAATACTGTTTATCCCTTATGATTGGAGAAGCGGAGAATACGAAGCGCTGGGGCGAGAAGCCAAAGCTGAGGTGTGGAGTACCCAACGTTCAAGGGAATTGGAACTCCTGAAGTTAAGTCGGTGAGGGTTATTGTTCTTGGCGCTCACCGGCCGCGTTGTATGTAGAATGTCTGAAGTTCTCACAACCGACAGTCGAGAGCGACACCCCGCGCCCCGACTCCTCCGAATTCGATAACCTCACCCTGATATCTACTGTGTGGAGAGACCTTGTGACACTTTCCAGCACTTCACGACACTTGCTTCCCCCATGGCTTCGGCGTCATAATCACCAACTTTCCACCTTTCCGTTCGCTTGACAGTCTCTTAACCCACCCACCGCTTGCCAGCGCAGCATTCCTGCAAACGTCTGGATCATCGACCAATCAACCCCTTTCCTTCACATTTAGTGGGACATCTCCGCTTTTACCCCCGATAACTGCGATGCCGGGAGAGCTCCTGGTCCCCGCAGCGCCAATGGAGGTCGATCCGTCGCCTTCCACTTCCACCTCGAAATCAGTCTCAAAAACGTCCGTTGCCGCCACTATCTCGCAGAACGCCATAGACCTGTATTTAATATCAGATGAGGACGCGCATTACGAGCAAGAGATTTTGCGCGATCCCTATTCGAGCATCAAGCCATGGTTGAGATACATTGAGTTTAAGGTTAAGACCGGATCTATACAAGAACAAGTGTTTGTATATGAGCGGGCATGCAAGGCATTGCCGCGGTCCTATAAGATATGGAAAATGGTAATACGTTAATTATTTTTTGCAATATGTGCCGATGCTGACGGATAACGAAGTATTTGGACCTCCGCGTTAAGCACGTTTCTCTTCTTAATCCGGCAAAGTATCACGAAGAATATAATAAAGTCAATGACTGTTTCGAGCGATCACTGATCCTCCTCAACAAGATGCCGAGAATTTGGCTCGACTATCTATCTTTTCTGCTTAAGCAGTGCCTGATTTCTAAGACCAGGCGGGCATTCGATCGAGCCCTTCGAGCACTACCACTTACCCAACACGCCCGGATATGGGAGCTGTACCTCCCTTTTGCCAACTCTGCATCTGGTGAGACGGCGGTGAGGATCTGGCGGCGGTACATGCAAGTTCATCCTGAGGATGCGGAGGAGTTCATTGAGCTACTGGTATCCCAAGGGAAGTACGAAGAGGCGGCGGAAAAGTGGATTGAGATATTGGACAATCCGAGGTTCAAGAGCAAGGAGGCAAAGAGTCACTTTCAGATGTGGAGTGAGTTATGCGACTTGCTCGTCACCCACGCACGAGAGATCAACAGCATCGATGTTGAGCAGATTGTTCGCAGCGGTATCAGCAAATTTAGTGATCAGAGGGGCAAGTTGTGGACGAGCTTAGGGACTTACTGGATCACCAAGGGCGACTTCGAGAGGGTAAGGCTATCTTTTTCTCGGGTGCAAAAGGTTTCTATTCATACTAACGCAGAACGAATAGGCTCGCGATGCATTCGAGGAAGGTATTACTACGGTCATGACCGTTCGTGACTTTACGCAGATCTTCGATTCCTACACCGAGTTCGAGGAATCAGTCATTGATAGTCTTATGGAGGCCGCTGCGGCCAGACAGGAGAAAGGCAAGGTCGACGAGGATGCAGATTACGATCTAGATATTCGGATGATGCGCTTCGAGCAACTTATGGACCGGCGGCCGTTCCTTGTCAATGATGTGCTTCTACGTCAGAACCCAAACAACGTCATCGAATGGGAGAAGCGAGTCGGACTGTGGGGCGACAACAAACAGGAAGTTGTACAAACATACACAGATGCTGTAGCTGCCGTCAACCCGAAAAAGGCAGTTGGTCAGTTCCATTCACTGTGGGCTGGTTACGCTAAATTCTACGAAAAGCATGGAGATATCCGACAGGCTCGAATGATCATGGAGAAGGCTGTCCGTGTGCCCTTCAAATCTGTCCAAGAACTGGCCGAAATGTGGATTGAATGGGCTGAACTAGAGCTACGAAACGATAACTTTGATGAAGCCGTGAAGATTATGGCTAAAGCCACCCAAGCCCCGAAGAGAAGCACCGTCGACTACTTCGATGAGACTTTGACGCCGCAGCAACGGGTTCATAAGAGCTGGAAGTTGTGGAGCTTCTATGTGGATCTTGTAGAGAGTGTTAGCACTCTTGAAGAAACTCGGGCTGTGTATGAGAGAATCTTTGAGTTGAGAATAGCAACACCTCAGACTGTGGTTAACTATGCGAACTTGTTGGAGGAAAACAAGTACTTTGAGGAGAGCTTCAAGGTTTGTGGCCCACTATTGGAGATTGGAGAAGATGCTAACAAATTGACAGATATACGAGAGGGGACTTGATTTGTTCTCTTATCCTGTAGCGTTTGAGCTATGGAATCTGTATCTCACCAAAGCAGTTAACCGTCAAATCGATATTGAACGGTTACGTGACTTGTTTGAACAAGCTGTAGAAGGATGTCCCCCGAAGTTCGCCAAAACGCTGTATCTCATGTATGGCAACCTTGAAGAGGAGCGAGGTCTCGCTCGCCACGCTATGCGGATATATGAGCGTGCCACTCGCGCTGTTTCTGATGAGGACCGCTTTGAGATGTTTGAGTTCTATATCACCAAGTCGGCTTCCAACTTCGGACTTACCTCCACCCGTCCAATTTATGAGCGTGCCATTGACGCCCTCCCCGATAAGGAGGCCAAAGAGATGTGTCTCAAATTTGCAGAGATGGAGCGACGTCTGGGAGAAATCGACCGCGCCCGTGCAATTTATGGGCACGCAAGTCAGTTTTCCGACCCCAGAATCAGCCCAACCTTCTGGGAAAAGTGGGAGAAGTTCGAGATTCAGCACGGAAACGAAGACACCTTCAAGGAGATGCTGCGGATCAAGAGAAGTGTGCAGGCTCAGTACAATACAGACGTCAATTTTATCGCCTCGCAAGCACTGGCAAGAGGTCAAGCGAAGGAATCGGCTGGCGAGGATCAAGAGAGAAAGGATGCAATGGAAGCATTAGAGAGACAGGCAAAAGCACCACAGGGATTCGTAGCTGCATCTACCGGAGTCATACCAGGCAATGTTGAGCCTGCAAACGCAGCATCACCTGCCGTCGCCGCTAATCCCGATGCTATCGATCTCGATATGGAAGACTGAGTTTTGTCTTGATAGTACTATTCCTTAGTTGGAGAAATATTATTTTCTTTTGTTTTTGTGGGTTTCCGTGTTTTTGTGTTTCCGTCTGGGGGTAGGAGTTTTGTTTTGACTGCATCGTCGGAATTTTTCAAGTTTTACTCACGGTTCTAAACACCGATATCTTACACCACCAATTTTCTTTGTTTATCCTGCTCTCTTTCTCGCCGCATGCGCATCTGTCTCCTTATATATGGGATTTCTGGTTGAACTCCGCACAATAACTTCGTAGTTCCTTTCTTTTATTAGAGTATACATAGCTTCGTATCATGTGATTTCGAATGTCTTGAACCAAGCTTTGATTCTCAGCCGCAGTGACCCCACACCGAAGCTCCAGACACCTTTACCTTTACGGTAGACATCACCGAACCTCTACAATTATGTCACGACAAGCCCGAATCGAAGAAATCGAAGACTCGGATCCGGAAAGTTTTGATGTTTCGACCCTCGACGCCCCTGATCTCCCCATTCCGACCAACACCTTCCAACCAGGGCGCCATATCGTTCCCCCACGACCCAGCAATAGCACACCCAATTTCCCCTCCTCTTCCTCGCGACCAGCGTCCCAACACAATTCTTCCCTCCTCAGCGACCCAAACATAATCCCGACGACGCAAACGCAATACCTTTCCGCCGCGCAGGCGCAGGACTTTAAGCATTACCAATGTCTCTACCCCGTGTACTTCGACATCACACGCTCGCGGGCGCTCGGGAGAAAAGTCTCAAAGTCGCTCGCGGTTGAGAACCCGCTTGCACGAGAGATTGCAGATGCGTGTGGAAGCTTGGGGCTGAAGGCTGTGTTTGAGCCGGGCAAGACGCATCCCAAGGATTGGAGCAATCCTGGCCGTGTCAGAGTGCTGCTCAAGCAGGATGGGGAACCGTGTCATCCTCTTTTCACAAATAGTAAGTCCCCCCTTCCTAGGGATAGGAGGAGGAGGCTAATGAGCACAGAGTTCCTCCTGCACAAGGCTGTTGGAGAGTACCTCAAGGCGCACCCCACAACCCCCGAGACACCGCTGAAGCTGAGGATCCCGAATGTACCGTACGATGGAAAACCGCCGAGACCTCCCGTTGTACCTAGGGGCTGGAAGATGGGGACTATTCTGCCGCTTCATAGTCCTGCGCTGAGTGGGCCCGGCGTTACGGAGGATATTTTCAAGGAGATGATGGAGGGGATGGGGATGGGTGGAATGGCGGGCGCTCCGGGAGCGAGCGGAGGTGCAGTTGAGGGAAAGAAGGAGAAGAAGGAGAAGAAGAAAAAGAGATAGTAATGTTGGTGGCGGGAACCTGGGTTGTGGTGTGCTGTGCCTGTCTGGTGTCGGAGCTGTAAATAGCATACTCACTGACATAGGGCGGGTCTTTTTCAGCAATGGTTGGGCTGGAGAGACCCACCCAAGAATCGGAGAGTGATTCCTGGAGCGTAATTGTGTGTGCTCATGTTGCGTTACTCCGTACCAGCCTTGGCTCACATTTTTTGTTCCATGTCTCTCGAGTTGCTGTTTCGCTATTCGCTCACCTTTATTCGTCTCGTAGTTCATTGCAAAGCGGAAGTTTCTCGCCGTTTCCTTTAATTTCCATGACAAACCAGAAACATGGGTTATTCAGGATAGATTCGTTGGGAACCATTACCCTCACACATCTTGGGGATGAAGGTAGTGGAGGGGAGGATATGACTTGGACTGGTACTTGTACTAAAGAGTAGCGGAGATAGTACAGATGCGTATTTATGCCGTGGCCACAAGCGGCCGACTACAATGATTACAACAACCATAGGATCATATAGAATTCATTCTTTTGCTAACATCCATATGTACTTGCTACAGCTCCAGTTATCCTGAGAAAGACAAGATATAATCTTTCAATAGTAAATCCAACCAATCATTTCCACATTAGATAGAGAAAAGATGGCTCAGAGATTATATACAGAATTCGTTACGCACACAAACAAGCGTGCAGATACCTCCCCACAAAAAAATGAGGAGAAAGAAATTGAAGATGAACAATAGGAAGAGAAAGAGGTATAGAGAGTAAGTAGACCAAACGCTCCCAAAACTTTAGCAAGCAAAGCCCCCCACGATGCCAGAAAAAAAATACAAGTAATAAAAAGCCAGTCGTTAGTTAAAAGCAAGTAATACGCGACAAAAAGCCAATCGTAACCCATCAGCATACTTTGAAAATCTTGACACGCCTTCCCTCAACTCTTCTACCACCAACCCCCGCTATGTAACAACTATACAATATTTTACCTACCTACCCTTCCTTCTCTCGTTTACCGAGCAATACCTCGTTGCTTTTCCAATGTCGCAGCGAGTGTTTTCGGCACCGTCCCGTCCCCATCCGCAACCGGGCTCTTGGGAGCATCAACCGGCGCTGGCGTGCTAGTCCTAGTAGCAGGCTGGCTGCGGTTGTGAGCCATGTGAGACTTCACCAGGTGTCCTGCTGCAAGTGCCGAGTTCAAACTCAACTCTCCGGCGAGAACAGCGGCAGCAACGATACGTGCAAGTCGCCGTGCGTTGTCGCCAGGGTTGGTCTGATGCGCACCGCGAACACCGAGAAGATCCAGCATAGCACCCTGAGGCTCAAGAATAGTTCCACCACCGATGGTGCCGACTTCAATGCAGGGCATAGAGACAGAGATGTTGAGGTGTCCTTCAGGAGTCCTATTTATTGTTAATTATGATTTGGTAGATCGCGGGAGGGAATGCTTACTTGTTCATGACTGTGATACAATTAGAGGACTCGACGTTTTGAGCAGGGTCCTGTCCAGTGGCTAAAAACATAGCAGTGACTATGTTGGCAGCATGGGCATTGAATCCACCAATGCTACCAGCCATTGCAGACCCGATGTAGTTCTTCGCCGTGTTGAGGGAAATTAGGTCATCAACTCCGCACTTAAGGACGCTATTGCAGACGTGAGAGGGAATAATAGCTTCCACAACAACACTCTTTCCACGCCCATCGATCCAGTTAATAGCTGCAGGTTTCTTATCGGTACAATAGTTGCCGGAAACAGAAATGATATCCATATCTTCATATCCGCAATCGTTCTGCATTACGGAGAGGGCATGCTCGACACCCTTAGATATCATGTTCATACCCATAGCATCGCCAGTGACAGTCTTGAATCGAATGTAAAGGTAAGTGCCAGCAATAGCAACCTTGATGGTTTGTAACCTGGCGAACCGAGATGTAGAGTCGAATGCTTTCTTGAGGACCCTCTGTCCATCTTCAGAATCAATCCAGTTCTTGGCGGTACCAGCCCTGCGAACGCTGGGGAATTGGACAACAGGACCCCTGGTCATACCATCGCCAGTGAGAATTGTAACAGCTCCACCACCAAGATTGATAGCTTTAGCACCACGAGAAGTACTGGCGACAAGAACACCTTCTGTTGTAGCCATAGGGATATAGAAATCTTCGCCATCGATTTTCATAGGTCCGGCAAGACCGAGAGGTAAGGGCATGAATCCGACAACGTTCTCGCAGCAAGCACCAAGTACACGATCATAATCGTAATGCTCATGGGGAAGAAGCGAATGCTCCAGCAATCCGGCTTTGTCAATGGTAGATTTGTTCCTGGAAACCATGGCTCGTCGAATAACAACTGCTCTGCTAGCATCGCCAAGCGTTTTCTCCAAGGCGTAACCGGGAATCTTTCCACGGACAGCAAGCTCAACTAATTCGCTATTTGTGAGTTCCTTTGCACGCTTCTCTTTGAGTAAAGCCTCGCATTCTGTGATTGTCCTCGATACTTGCGTAGTCGCTTCCGATGCCGATTTCTTCGCTCCGTCTGCAGTTTGCTCTTTGCCTCCGCATGTACAGTTGACGGTGACAATGCGCTCAATAACCTGCGGCTTCTCGTTTTCCCTTGTTGTTTCGTCTTTGGCATGGGGTTCCTTTACTGTCCATCGTGCGGCGTTGAAGAGGTATCCATTGAAAGCCAAACTGATAATCAAAGTAGCTATGATCCACTTGCTCAAAATAGGATCCTCGAGACTTCGCAAAATTGAATCCATCACTTTGCGACCAGCACCCTCAGTGAATAAGTCCGGGCTGTCATAAGCAACGGAGCCGGGGTAATTGTAAGCTGCACCATATCCATCAGGAATAGAAGAAGGATAAATGTTCGGATGCTGAAGCTGGTACTCGATAGGTTGCAAGACAGTAACCAGCAATGGCTTGTGGATGCTAAGAAGTTGACCAAGAGGCTTACCAGCAACCTGCCAGACATTCATCTCGGGTGCCATCGATTCAGCTCCGGTTGCTAGGACATTGGAGCTTGAGGTTTCTCTGTACTTGAGAGTAACCATGTTGATAATATTCGCCAACATAAAACCAGTGACCATCAAAACTTTGAAATTTTTGACAGAAGAATCCTTAACCTTAGCACCAAGAATCGAAGTTGATTCGTCAATTCCAATAGCTCGAGGCCACTCGGACTTTGCGACACTCTCAGCCACTCGGTGGCTTACGCCATCCTCTTCGAGCGCCTTACGGAGGGCAACATGACGTTTGATGCGGTTGATCTCCAATTTAACACTGAGGATAGCCGTGTAAAACGAAAATAGGAGAATGCAGTCGAACGCCAAGATCCAACCTGCAAGGAAGCAAAATTGCCGCAGACCACCTTGAACGCCAGATGCCGCTCCGACAGCGAGGATCGCAATTTCGATGACGTAGTCCCGGACGATCAGGAACCCCTTATCTTGAACTGCAGCTGTTACTGCCGACTGGATCGATGCACTCATAGAAGACTTCTTGCGCAGGTCAATGTTCGCATCGAGGACGGCTCGGGTCAACGTAATTGGTTTCTCAAATCCAATAATGACAACCAAGAATGGAAGCCCTTCGGATAGAAGCACCATATTGATAGGAACACCCAGTTTGTGCGTGACAATCGAGGCAAATAGAAACGCGAAGGTCGAGGAGATAAGCACAGTCGCGCCGAGCCAAAAGTTCGATCCAAGGCGGCGCATCTGGAGGAAGAGGGAGATGAACGACATATGCATTGAGAGATATCCGAGGGTCATAATTGCAACATCCAGAGCTTCGGCATTCTGACTATAATTAGTGACTGACTTCCATCACTAATGGATTGGTATTACTTGAATCATATCCCAAAGCTCTCTAAGTGCCTGTTCGGCACGTGCAATAATTCCACTATTGTTGTTCTTAGTTCTTCCAGTTTGCATAACCCATTGCCTTCGATCGCCTCCGTTGATTGTGTCGGCGCTTGATGGAATAGTTTTGACGGTGTTGATGAAGCCGGCCAATTCCTCAAAGGGAACCGAGTAGACTTTGACTGAAGGATCGTTTGAGGCAAGCTCCGAGGCAGAGGTAGTCGGGATACCTGGCGCCGAAGTTTCTAAAGACCTATGAGGGAAAGACAATGATACCAAAGCAAGATGTTTCGCGTCAGGAACCTCGTCCGAGACGTTCTCTTTCCATTGCCATCCAGTCTGTTCGCCAACAGCAACCTTCACACTACCATCCATCAAATCTATCCTCTTGTTGTTTCCCCAAAAGCTTGAACTACGGTCAAACAAACTATGTTCCAACAGCTGGATGTATGTTGTAGATGCCATCAGGGCGACAATTACTATCGTCTGGACAGGATGTGTGGTTGCACTCCGAGAGAGGGCCGAGAAGGCCGGAGTAAAAGGATCCCATTTCGGCGGTGGTTTCTTGGCCGTGAAAGCTGGAGGGAGGAAAGGGAGATGCATCGTGGTATCTTTGCCCACAGACGCGACAAGTTAAGATGCGTAGCCTCGGATACAATTGAAGAACTGAACGCATCAACTCTTGTTAGCATGAAATTTCCGTCAACCACCACAAGACACGCAAACAAACACGCACCTCCCAAACACAGCACTCCAGATTGAATGGTGGATGGTGAGTGAATGCTTCGCCGCTGTCTAGCAAGTTTAGGAGATTGAGGCGGGTGGAGACTGACGCGGACAGGTCTGGGTAAGCCTGGGTAGTCTGAGTAGTAGTCTGGGAGTAGTCTGGAGCAGGACCAGTCCTTTAACTGCAAATCGAGAGGCGACCGTTTTTTCTCTACAAAGATGGCCGCCAATTATTCGCTGGACCAGGGGCTCAATGTTAGGGGGTCGTAACCTTGTACTCTGAGATGCAGCGCGCTAACCACACGAAACATTGGAGCTCAACACTTAATTACGCAACGAACAACCGCCATTGACGATGCCAGAAGCTGTATTCATCGCAAAGCCGAAGACAGAAGAAGAAAGAGCAAACACAGAACCAATAGTTAAATCCGACCAGAGATTCTCTTCGAGGAAGTTGGCAAATGGGAGTTATTGGCCGTCTTGGCATCTCATCAAAGTCGCTTGAGGTAACCTGGTACTGCATTATCTTCCCGGTAAAGTCGTTTTTGTTGAAGGTCGTGCAACTTGCATACGCGCCCATCGAAAAAGCTTCTATTCGTTCTAAAGACCTAACGTCGCATGGAGTGACGTTTAATCAACCAGACACACGAATGAGAATTACTCAGACGCATCCTGCACATACTAGAGTACAAGAGAACGGATCCACCCTTCTGGTAGAGCAGATATCTTCATTGTCGGGCCAAGATAGCATGCAAAGCCCAGTCACTCATTGCCACGTACTCGATATAATGGGTGTCAACGCGAAAGCGCCCTAGACAAGATGGGGGGGGGCGGAGAAAGTAGTGGAAGTGTCTGATGGAGGTAGTGGGTACTGGTTGAACGAGGATGAAGGTTCCAGGCACGGCATTAATAACCGCCATCTTACTTCCATCGTTCCGCGCCTACACTCTCGCTACCTCCTCATTGACCTCCTCTTCATCCATATTGGCAACACCGTCAGCCCTTGAAGCCGCATCCTCGGCTGCCTTCTTTTCCATCTCAATGCGAAGTCCATCTTCAACAGGCTTCAAGGATGCCTCCATGGCCAACGCGGTTTTTACGACTTTGTCATTTTGTTTGCGGAGGGTGGTGTGGTTCGCGCGCAGGGCGTTGGTGAGGGTATGAAGACGCGCCAGTGGGCTGCGTTAGCCGTGAGAGACGCGTGAGGGGGTTGTGGGGGCCTATCTTGAGTGTTGAGTGAGGAGTAGGGGTCTGACATGGTTCCCTTGCGTCAAAGAGTCGTATGCTAGCGTTTAGTGCGGGGCGGACTTGCGGGAGGGACGGATGGCTAGAGTCGAAGATGATGGGTGGGTGTGGATCCCAGATATCATAGCTGAAGGACGAGACGCGTTGATGCCTTGACGTTGAGTGTAGAGCTTGGCATGTCATATTTTGGGGAACTCCTTGCGTTGGAGTCTTTAATTCTTTGCTTCACCGCCGCCACTTTGCACTTCACCCATCAGCTATCTAACTGTCTAGCGCACTGCGAGGGAGCGGGATTCTCTGTAAACACAACAAGCACCCATAAGCGAACAATTACTTTGGTACCACAACATAAACCTATTACTCCATCCACAAAAACTGCTCCCGGAATTTGGCCTCGTTTAGTTATAGTGGTCTTCTTAATCTGCACTTTTGTTTGGAGAGAGCTTGCTTCTTCGATGCGGCTAGTATAGTCGCCGGAAGAACGAGGTCTCGAGCTCGAGTTCCGCAGGTTTTAATCATAACATTGTGAAGTTTATATCGATGGGCGGCGATCAGGCCCCCTTGGGAACTACTTGGTCTCATAATGCTGCATGGGCCTGGAACATGCATAAAGATTTCGTGCTGCTTCAATTTGTCCGGTCTCCGGAGTTGCTCTGTCTCAATGCCTCACTGCTTCAAAACTGCATGGCGTCAAGGCACATACGCAGAAACTGTCGTTGAAGTGGGGTATGCATATATGCAAGCTGCATATGCAACACAAAGGCGAGTTTGTCCGTCCAGGTAATACGATCCATATCCGATACCGTAAAATCTGGGTACATCCGGTTTATTGTAGCGCTGCAGGGCGTCAGGTTCGTCGCCCTCATTTGTCCATCTTCTGAGTCGGGTGGCTTCCATGTAACTTCCTAACTCTCAGGACGAATAAAAGACCGCCATTGGGGTTGCATATTCCACCTGCGGCGCTACAAACAAACCGGATCACCCAGATTTTACCGTAGGTATCAGTCCATGCAGTGCCATGCTCTGCGTAAGCAGAAGGCCTCTAAGCGTCATCAGGACAAACACGCTTATGGCGCCAATGCACGTTTTCATCGTCTACCAGTATGTGTGGGTGTTTTTTGGGGGTGATTGCCTGATCCCCAAAATGAAGACGTATGATAAGTCAAGTCGGAAGCAGAACACTGACAAGTAGTCGCTGCCGGGGCTTGGGGGTACGTAACACCAAAGATACTGATAACGGCGCCTACATCGCTACTCACTTCAAATCCCTAGTAGAGTGCCAACAGCGTGGATCAATTTAGCAGTGAGCAGTATATTCGTGACTTCGTAGTAGTTAAACATGGAAACATAAACCCGCACTCCAAAACACCGGAAACAAGATAGCTGCTACCGCTTATCACCAACATCTAAAACAAGCCGTCGTTCAACCTCGGTTTCTTTGCCCACTTCTTCTTCACCCTCGAATTTGAGCCGACACGTTCCATCACGCTATTTATGGAAGCCTCCATCAGTATATAACCCCTACATTATAATATTAGAAGGTCGTACCTTAGTGCCCATAACCTCTGCTCTGTAAAAAGTGGTTGTTTCTGGATACCTAGCTAAGACTTGCTTACCAACAGGATAAGATGGTAAGTTTGCTGAGTCTCTGGGTATTGGTATTAATGCGCTCGCAAATGCCTTGTATTTGCCGTGCCCTCCAGCATCGTCTGGTTCTGGATCTTGAACCTCATATCTAGAATCCAAAAGAATATTCGATTAGACAATGTAACCTGAACATAGCAACAGCGACGATGTGGGGACTTACTTCCGCTTCAGTCCTTCCCCCCCAAGAATAGCAGTAATGGTACATTGTATCCACTCGCCCTCTGCATTTTTTTGTTTGGGTAATCTATATGCCACTTCCGAATGTATCTGCAAAGCTTCCATAGGCGCCGCTGAATTACTCCGTTGCATCTTCGGATTCCGACTAGACGGGCTATCCGCCGATATTGAATCGTCATGTTTCCGCTTGATCCTCTTTTGCTGAGAGACTGTAAACAAACCGACAACGGTGTAAGCATGAGGTTCTCTCGACCAATGATAATAAAAATCGTTATCCCAACTACACGACGCAACCGTTCTCTTTCTTTCTCTTCTCGTATTTTTTGCTCCAGGGATAAATGCAAACAGGGCTCTGGGTGGGAGAAAAACGGACCCAGTTGTGTTTGCAGATAATGGGGTGGTGAAAAGAAAAAGCAGTTAACGCGTGCGAAGATGGCGGGATGTACCTCCTCCTCTATCACCACCTTCGGTAGCGGTGCGTAGAGCAATCAGAAGATCGTTGATTTCTATAACGTTGCGTAGAGATCTAGTCAAAGTTAATGAGATTAGTTGGTTCTCAAAATATCACTCGGATGAAGCAACGACATCCAACACATATTAATACGCAGAGGAGGATATGAAGAACATACGATTGCTCTTCATTAGATAATTTTAGCTGTTCCTTGTATAGCTGCTCCAAATGAAGCATCTCCTTCATTGTCATTTCTGCAGTACATTGGTTAGTATTGGTCTCGGTGATTGGAAGAGCTGATTTACCGCTGTCATCCGCCTCGAACTTTGCTTCCGCCGCTGCTATCTCATCTGCGATCTCGTTGATGCGTTTAGATTGACGCGTCTGATCCTTCAGATCATTCACAATCCTGGACCAGAGGTCCCGCTCTTCGTGGGCGTCGGCCTCATCCTTCGGAAGGGCGCGCGGTCTATTCCGTGCAGCCATAGGCAGATTAGACGTGTTTTTTGAGTTATTTGCAGGCTCTGTTGGTGATTTTGCTGATAGGACCCCTCAACGTGATAGCAAGCAAGCGATGGAAGTTGCGAAAGGAATTATCTTGACAGATGGAAGTGTTCAGTTAGAGTATGTATCAGGTGTTCAGTACAAGCTTTCATCTGCAGAGATCTGCCAAGCCGTGAAACTAAGTAGACTGATACATTAGGGTTTGTACGACTCGAGTTCAACGACAATCGCAAGGTTAGTTGAATTCAATTCAGCATTCTAAGGAGCCATTCAAGGTAGGTTGGAGTTGCCATACAAACCTGTGCTTGTCGAAGATCGCGACTTAGAGCCATATAGCGTATCGGCAGGCATGAAATATTAAAGTAACCTAAGTTGAGTACCAAAATAACAGCACAGCAAAAATATACCATAGCCGTTTACAGACTACAGTTTAAGATGCCTTAGCACTAGTCTTGTGAGAGTAGTTTTTCACGTCATATGGGGGAATTTATGAGGTCAACCAAGCACTCCAGCCAAGGACATGTCGATAGGCTTCTGCGTTTTAGTTTACTCTTCAGCTCCAACAGGAGTAAATTCTAACTCTAAACTACCAAGCGGGTTGTAACTGCATTCCTTTCATCTGCATCTTCTAGTAATTATACTAGTCCTAGCATCAAAGAAACTGCCATGCTCTTGCCAGCTGGTGCAAAATCTCCTCTTCAATGTCTCTACATTCGGTTAGGACGATGTCTAGCATCCTATCTTGACTGTAAATGCCTATGCCAGTGCTGTTTGTGATTTATTTTGCCAAAGTTTTCCTTTTAATATTGTTGCTAATTGGTTTAGATAGTTCATGTGGCTGATTTGGCGTTGGTGGCTGCTGATTGAGGAACAATAGCAGGAGAGTCTTGATATTGTTCTCTCAGGGCATAAAAACAACGCCACTAGACATCGGAATCTGCATCTGCGATTCAACACACTACAATCGCCGGTGGCCATTTTGAGTTGCCTCGTTTGAAGCTGTCATCCGTCTGTCGAAAAAATGGACAGTCGCCATTTTCAAACACATCATATATCAAGCCCGGTTTCCTGGACTCTAGAGCCCGACGAAACAGACTACTTCTCTACCTCTCCTCGCCCATTTCTGTCTCTCTGATCCTTTATTTTCAGTTGGCCTTTCAAATCCTCATCCTTTTAATTTCCAGAACCTCCGAAACCTCCAATAAGCATCATGGGCGAGATCGCTGATTCAACAAGCCCTGCTTTCAACCCTCATTCGCAACCCATCACGATATATTATCGGGACGGTACCAACCTGACATTGGCTCTCTCAGACTTCAATACTGCCAACCATGCTGGCCTTGTCTATTGCAGTATCTTTGCAGCTCAAATTGGGGCTTGCGTGGTGCTCTTGTCAATTGTGGGGCTCCTCACCAGCCAGGAAAAGCGTCGAACATTACTCTTTGCTTGTAACATTCTGGCTCTGGTCACCGTTATCTTTCGTTCTGCTCTGTCAATGGATTATTATCTTGGTCCCTTTTACGATGCATACCGGTTCATGTCGGGTGACATGTCTGATATTCCTTCCGGAGCACGTTACTCTCAAATAGCTGCAACCACGGGCTCATTGCTCCTCAAGAGTGTGGTCCAGTTTTCGCTCATCTTGCAACTAAGGGTTGTCTACGCTTCATCTCCGAAGTTAAACTTGATCATGACTCTTGGGACAAGCATTGTTGCCCTCACGGAGATAGCATTGTTCTTCAAGGTTACCGTCGAAAGTGCGATGAAAATCATGGAACCCGGAGTTGGTGTCTATTATGGAGATTGGACCTATCCGGCCGCGAAAGCTGTATTTGCTTTCTCCATTTGCCTTTTCTGCTTTATCTTTGTCCTCAAGCTCGGATATGCTATACGGCGGCGTCGGATTCTGGGCCTGCGGGCATTTGGTCCTCTTCAGATCATTTTCACAGTTGGTTGTCAGACTATGATCATTCCTGGTATGTGGTTTTGCCCTTTCAACGAGCAGCAGTAGCTAACTAGCCGAATAGCTGCCTTTTCTTTGGCAGACAATGTTGTCGAAATAGATGGCCTTAGTTCGCTCACGCCGGCTTTGGTTGCTATCTTTCTTCCTCTCTCCAGTATGTGGGCTGCCGCTCAAGTGGAAGCACCGTCTCCAGTTACCGCTACCGGTCTTAAGTCCTTCGGAAATTCGTCAGGATCTAAGAACTCTCAAAAGGACCTCGAACGCGGAGCTAGGAAGCACAAGACTGTCGCATATCCTCGAACCGGATGGAATCCCGATCGGCATCCATTGGAAGTCTCACAACAAGCTTCATCGGTCAAGATTGAGAGCATTCACGAGATCGAGGAATGTTCCAATACTACCAGTAGTGCAACTCGTGATTCTCTTCATCCAGAGTAAAGAGTGTTTGGGAATTGAAGTTGTCTGGATTCGAGGGGAAGGATTTGGGCATTGCTTCTGGTTTCTCGGTATTCCTGAAGGATGAGTTTTTTTCTACTACGTTTGACTATTATTACCATTCTCATTCCTATACATATTATTTTCTCGTGGTGAAGCTCTACTTGGCCGGTTTGTACTGGAGTTGGACGATTGGTTTGCTGCGATTGAGATCGCATGAATGAAATTCGTGGCATAGTTCCCACTTACAATCCAAATGTGCCACGATTATCCGAAGCCGACCCACCTGGGCATTGGAACGAACCAATTATTACCAATAAGCTACTGGATACCCAGATAGGTAGATAATGCAGCTTGGTGGACATAATGGACTTGATGTAGGTAGAAGTGCACAACAAGCAACCTACGTCTATAATCTAGTCCTTCATGTGAGGGGATATGCGCTGAAGAGTGGTTTGCGACCTATGAGGTCGATAGTATTGATCAATCCGATTTGCCTCGATTTGTGTTAGATTCAAAAACGAGTGAGTCTAGGCGTCTGTTCTGCTACCGAAGGCTTGAATATTCAAGGATCCCAACCACAAAGCAAAGTTTGCCCTTCTTTTTCGAGGTGCTGATTCTGAACACTAGACTGTTGTGTGGTTTCACAAGAGCACGCACGTAAAAGAAAGGCTATTATAGACCCTAATGCTCACATCAGGTCAGTGAAATGATATTCTGAAACTTTTCTTTGGTGAATTGAATTCTTGGAGCTATTATTAATAGATAATTATAATTTCTTTACATACTAAGTAGGCTTTTTGTTTGAGCCTCGAAGGCTGGTTTACCGAGTTTGGGTCAGTCTATTTGAATAAGCACATCCAAGGTTGTAAGGGATGCTACTTGAGGATCAGAAGTACAGTAGCGGGACAAAAGTAAGGGAACGCGCGAAATATCTATACCAACCTAATTAACCCGTCTAACAGCAACAATGCTAAACTTGATCCCCAAAAGATAGAAGCAGCTCATCATTTGCTTGATTTCTATTGAATTTTGACCAAAAGCACCAGTTGAATCGACGCAGTACAATGAGCACTGACTGAGTGCTGATTGTCAAGCGTTCCCTCACTTTTGTCTTGCTACTGTATAATGTGATATAGAAAATGCTCTTGAGAAATAACAGATCCCCGAGAGGGAGGTGATAGCATGCTGGTCGCTTGGCCAGAGGACTTGATTTTTGGCGGATATTCTAAGAGGTAGTTATATAAGAAAGCCACCAGAAAAGTACTGTATAAGATTGTAAATTTCGTGTGATGAAAAGTTACTGAAAAGACCTGTTAGGTGTTGTCGAATGACTTCCATGCCCGGGACTCAAACCGGGACTCAAATATACTGTTATACACGGTCATTGCAGGGAGAATTTGGGGGGCGCGGGAGCCATGATCTTCGCCTGTGAGTTGTTGGGATAGGGAGTCCGAGTCTCCGCCTGCTCCTGGTGCGGGTGGGACCTCCTCTTCGGGAGTCTCCGGGTCCTCTGGGGAGTCTCTAAATCGGCATCTTCTCCATTCCCTCGCCGCCGCCTGCGCTTCCCTCTTCTTCAGGCAGTTCCTCGACGACCCGATGTGGGCACAGAGGGCCGATTAACGGGGCCAGGCACCTTAAAATGAGGTCATTTTTGTCAAGACATCATTAGGCCGAGTATAACATCGTCGATGTAAAAGAGTGTCTATGCAAAAGGGCAAAAATAACATTTGCACCGGCGGCCATAAAGACGGTCCACTTTCCGCAATGTGGTCCTTCAGGCAAGAAGTTCCACTCTACCGATCGTCTCATCGCTCCAATCGCACCTCTCCAATCGCACCTTACCGTCATACCTCTCCCATTGCACTTTGCCAGCCCCCTCATCCGTTGGACCTCTATTGCTCAACAGCTCCCTTTTTAGCCTTCTCTCGACTTCAACTAAACCAATGCCTAAGACGGATTGGAAGAAAACCACCGGGAGGATGGTGTCATATAAAAAGGTTTATGCGGAGGAGGCACGCGAGCAGATAAGAAAGAAATGGGATTTGTAAACAGCCTACCTACTAATGTGATCATAAGTCTCTACGTTTAAAAAGAGAAAAAAAACTCAGTTAATTATATTTAACATTTCTAAACGAACTTTAAAACTATAGGTTTGATCCTTCCTGGCTGTGCAAAATATTCAAAGCGTACCCCCTCTGCACATCCTTGGTACTGGATAGAGATGTTTGCAGAATAGCTATTAGTTGGGAACACAATCTAACATCTATCTATCTTAAATGCGGATATAGTATAGGTTTAAAGCTATAAGAAGCATACGGTTTGGAGAAAGCACTGCTTTCTATACAACATCTTCTCTTTGTTTTCCTATCACAGGCTTTTATTTGTTAAGATAAAACTCTTTAACTATTTCTAAAGTATTATTCATGACCCTGGCAACGGTAAAACTGCGTGAGAAACACACATGATACAGCCCCGGAATTCTATACAATATAGATAGCCATGAGCTTTTCCGAGCATGAATAGAGGCTAGGGCTAGGACGATTTGTACTTACCGGGATGTGGAACGCTCGGTTCAGTGGTACGAAAATCAATCAGCACCCAATCCAGTAGCTCGCCATTAGCGATCCATCTATGATAGTTTCCCGTCTTGGAAACGGCCGTAATGAGATTTCAAACGATCCCCTTCGCGTGTGAACTCCAGGCCCCACTTTTTAGCGGCTAGATAGAAGTCCAGCGCGCCGCCCTTTTTGACCCCGCTATCACCAAACTCAGGAGACCACAGAATTCCCCCGTCAAGGATGTTTTCCGATGCTCAGTAGAACTGTTTCCGGTACCAATCCTCCGGTGGTGCACCATGGCTTGATCCTGGCTGTTTCGGAGGGAGGGAGAGTTTGAACGGGTCCATGTACTTTATTATGTCGAGCGCCAAGGCCATCAGTGAGCTGGCTGTGATAACGCAAGATACATTATTCAGTAGTAGTGTCCTGCAATGCCTGAACACGCTCAAGATGCCATGACGGACAGTCAGCAGTCACGCGGGGGAAAAATACCACAAGTGGATGGGTAATGAAAAAACATAGGCTTCATAGGCTTCTCCCATCTCACCAACCAAGGCCTTATGAATCCAACCCCAACGATAACAATCGAGAGCACCATCTCGGTACTCCGACTGCTCAATGTCAAAAGCTTTCACAACTCCCTTCCTTGACATCTCGTTTAAAACCTTCGTCGTAGTTACGTTCTCTTGTAAGTACTCTCGGTAGGGCAATTCACAAGCAAATCTCTTGCTCCGGAAACCTTCTCGAAGGCGTTTAGCAGTTGGATCTCCATAGAAGATGTCGTAAAAGGCTTGTAGGCTGATAGTGAAGCTGCTTCCTGTTCTGGCACACGCTGCCAACATCAACTAGAATAGAGACTATTAGCAATAATTTTCTTGAGGAACGGGATGCTTGTATGATCTGTAACTATTGTTTCCACCAAACCGGCCAATGCACCTGCATGGCCTTCGGATATGTTTACTAGGAGGTTGCGAAGATCTGCAGAGAGCTGGGGTCGGTTTTGATTGTTGGTGCAGTATCGGGTAATGAGGTCGTCAGCCTCATCTCTGGCAAGTAATATCCCGGTTGGCTTTTCAGTCTCCAAGTTGCTCTCCCATTGCAGAGAAATCCTTTGATTTCGCAGAAAATAGGTGAAGTGCCGGTCTCCACCTGAACCGGGAAAGGCCCAGGGCTCCCATAAGAACTGAAAAGAATAAACAAGGCACCGCTGTCCAAGATTTTGAAGAGTATCCAAAGATAATTATCGTAGTATGAGGACTGAGCATCATCGATAAAAACCACCGTATCCTGAGCAACAAGGATCACCCGCATGGACATCTGAACACGGCTCTCGAGATACTGCTCGCTTTTCTCATCCGACATACCCTGGGGCCAGCCGAAGAATCGGTAAACTCTGGATGTGGGGAGTGTTTCAACAATGTGTTGATGAATAAGATTCATGAGAATCGTCTTCCCACAGGCTGGGGTGCCGCGTACCAAACCCACTCGGTACTTGAATGCTCGTTTTAGGATTTCTTCAACTACGACAAGCCGCCGAGTCTAAGCTGGAATTCTAGTTGGCAATTGAAGCTTCGGATAGGACAAACTAACTTACATTCGGGAATCGTAGGACCACCTGGTGCTGAATGTCCATCGGTGTGAGGAAGAGTAGCTAGATGCAGAACAGTGCCGTCAGCAACGCGAGGGCAAACTAATGCTCAGTCAATAGTAGTGGAATCACCGTAATCGCTATGCATCGACATCAAGTGGCCACAGTGATCGCACCGCCTCTCAACTGCATCAACACCAGTCTAAGGTACAAGACTCCGAAGAGCAAGGATATGAGCCGTTTTTGAACGTAAAGCTGCAACGACCCATCGTAATTAAAATGGTACGTAGTTCCACAATATTTGGCATAGGGGACGAGGACCGGAGGCTAGCAGAGGGAGCGGAAGACAGATCAGCAGCCAGCAGAGCACGGAGACGGTGGAGCTGCCCGGGCCGGAGTCTTGGCAGTAGCGGGAGTGCCAGATGACGTCACGCCACCGGAAAAAATGTTTGAAGCCATGTTTGCTCGTCGTTGCAGCGACAAGCAACAAGTTGAATAATAAGGTTGGTGCGATTAGTGAGGGGGTGAGGTTCGTTGAGAGGTCAGTCGCAGGTGACTCTGTTCCGCCGGGCGCTGTGTGGTGATGGGCGACGATACAGATTATCGATGGCAGCGTTCAATGGCAGCGTGGATTGTGGAGCAGCGCGAGATATTATAGATCCAAAGAGATTCGTTGAAAGTTGCAGGGCTGTGTCTGCTCTCATTACCCGACTTTCTCGTCGCTCACAAGATGCGTTTTTTGACTGCCAAACCTGTGTCACGAACCCGTGCCAGTTGTGGGTCGGAAAACAGTGCCAAGGTCTGGAAAGCCGAGTCAAAATCACCTTTTCCGGCCTTTGTCGGGACTGTCTATACTTGCTTAGGTCGTAGAAGTGGTCATACCGAAGCCCACACAAACTTTCAAGTCCCCGCACAAACCTTTGCAAGATCGATATCACGAAGCAGCCAGCTCAACCCCACATTTCACGACCACCTCGTTTTCTCGAATCCCTAAACAAAACTATTCGCAGTCATGCGGCCGATATTACTCCAGGGACATGTAGGTTCTATGATGCCAAATTTTGTCCATTGTCTCAAATTTCGCTGACAGCTAGAAATCTAGGAGCGTAGTTTGACGCAGATCAAGTACGAGTTGCCTCTTCAATCCTTTCCTCATAATCGCCTCTCCTACTATTGGAAATATGGATGGTTCTGACCAAAACTCCTTGCCGGTCCAACTAGGTACAATAAAGATGGTAAATTCCATACCCCGCTGCTAGGTTTCATCTGAGCTCGGAGTTGACATCAAGGACTAGGCGATCTCTTATTCTCTACAGCAAAGGATCACGTAGTTTGCGCTTGGTTCTCTAGTTTGTCGCATTTGCGCCTCAGTCTCCTCAACTCACGCTGATAGATATGCCGTATAGTGAACGGTGAGCGTCTCGGAACATACAACGGTCACCAGGGAGCCCTTTGGACTGTAGATGTGGACGCCACAACAACACTTCTTGCCACCGGTGCTGCCGACAATACTATCAAGCTGTGGGAAGTGCGGACCGGCCGGTGCTTGAAGACGTGGGAATTCCCCACCGCCGTCAAGCGTGTTGAATTCTCCGACGATGGTACCTTGTTGCTGGCGGTAACTGAGATGCGCATGGGTCATCTTGGTACTGTTGTTGTCTTCCCTATCGTGGTGGATGTGAATGCAGAGCAAGCGGATACTCCTCTCTTCACCATCACTTTTAGGGGGAGCAAGGCCACAGTTGCCGCATGGAGCTACCTGAATAAGTTCATCATTACTGGGCACGAGGATGGAAGCGTTAGTCAGTATGATGGAAAGACTGGAGAGTTTATTGAGGATGAACAAGTCCACGAGCCTGACATGCAAATCACCGATATTCAGATGGCGCCTGACAGGACGTACTTCGTCACTGCTTCCAAGGACAAATCTGCTAAAGTACTTGGAGGGTATCCTTCCGATCTATCACGGGCGCTGACTTGTTTGGACCAATAGCTCATCGAAACCAACACCCTTCGGACTCTTAAGACGTACCAAACCGATACCCCACTTAACTCTGCTGCTATCACTGCACGAAAGGATTTCATCATCCTTGGAGGTGGTCAGGAAGCCCGTGATGTCACCACCACATCTTCGCGACAAGGTAAATTTGAGGCCAGGTTTTACCACAAGATTTTCGAAGACGAGATTGGACGAGTTAGGGGTCACTTCGGACCATTGAACACGGTGAGTTCGTCGTGTGGAAACTGCAATTCGCTTGAAATGTTACTAACGAGATGAGTGTAGGTTGCCTGTCATCCCTTGGGCAACGGCTACGCCTCTGGTGGTGAGGACGGATATGTTCGTGTTCACCACTTCGACAAACCTTATTTCGATTTTAAGTATGAGGTGGAGAAGATGGCGAAAGTATAATCCATACGAAGATTAACGATCTTTCTCCCTCTTGTGTCTTCATGGTTTGGACTGTGGTTGGTAATTGAATACATGATCCTTGCTGTCTTTGGAATGACTTTGCGCTCATTTCTCTTCCCTTCGGCGTTCTTTTCTTTTTCCTTTCATGGGTTGGTTTTCGTGGTTAGGTTTCTTCTATATGGATCATGAGGTTATGTAGAGGATTTGGGGCTAAAAGTTTTGTGAGACCCTTACAACGTCCTGGAGTTCTGGTGGTTATTTTACATGGAATGTGTCCTTGACAACCATGGTGTCTTTTGATAGATGTGAAACTAAACACCTATAGAACTTTGCACTAGGATGTGCTGAGCTTTTTGCTTCTGAACTTCGATTCACAGTGAATCACTCACTTTGCCGCTGGCCAGAACGTTCCTGCGTTCCCTTCATTTCACAATCCATCGATCTCTATCAATTAAAGCCTGCATCAACAATATCCTGGAAATCAAGGTCTTTTCAAGGAGCGGGAAGGTCAAGCTAACCCGCGTATGCATATACATGATATGATCTTCATGATATTATACCGACTGGGAGGAGTTTCAGTGCGCGTTATTAAATACACATCTCGTCTACTCTTGGCGACAAGATGTGGGAAATTTAAGAGACTTTCGCACGCCTCATAATGTAGCCAGCCTAGTATGGAAAGCGCTACCGAGCGAGTGAGATCGATAGAATCGGTAAACTCTTTCTGAGTGGGGAAAGCCAAATCAACATCGTTCCAAGGGACGAAAATCTCATATGAACCTCGGAGATGGCATGTTTCATCGCATTTCGCATCATATAGTAGGCAGAAAAACCGCGCCCGGCAGGAATGTGCTTCTACATTGATTGGGAAATGAAACTCCCATTGGACCTCTTTCCCCCGAGATTTTGGAATTCTCATTGCGGGGATGGATGCGGAGGCAGAGGTACGCATACGCGGCAGCAGCAAGGGGAATCTAAGAGTCAGCGATGGCGCCGTCTTTCAACGGTTGGCCGCCGGTGTAATGAGTTATCGATTGAGATTGCGGATGCTTAGTGGCGATAGATGTCGTGGTGTTCCGCGGCAAACGACCATACGAAACCAATGAGTTACGTTAGGTGAAACTGCATGTGAGAGAGTACCTCGATCGTGAGATTCTATAACCGCTATCCATGTCTTTCGTCTCCTCCAATTCTATCATCTGCGGATTCGGGTATTATGAGATGTTTTCCATCCATGCAAATAAATAAGTATCGGCGAATTGACGTACCCAGGCGTACCCAGGCGTACTTTCGTGTACTTCCGCGTAAGTTCATGCCATAGTGGTGCATGACAGTTTGACGTATTTTTGCACTTAGCACTGAATCATGACCAATCATCTGTAGAGGAAATACTGGTGAGCAAGACACGATCCAAGAAAGTTCCGAAGGTGAAAGATTGCAGATAATGGCAACCCGCACACCATATTGGACTATCATAAGAGATGCTTTCTCTTTGTGTAGGGCGGAATACTCGAGTATATACATCCATGGTTCTGTGCCTTGAATGCTACAACTAGAACCGGACTCTTGAGAACCAACTTCAGTATATTTACACCTATGGCACGCGCCGAAGAATGGACACCTTTGCAAACTCATTTCGTATTATACATGTACAAGGGCCTAGGCTAAACGGTATTCACAGTAAAAGAACATATCTCATGGCCCCGTATCCACACACACCATACACAGTTGAACCTAGCTTACCGCTTAAACATATCCCAAGAAAGAGTTAGTAATACAAAGTTATACGCAAACAAGAAGGAATAAACAAGAAATAAGGTAATTAAAGCCTTTAAGGCCGTAATAGCAAAGACGGGCACAAAACAAAGCACAATCGACCCCCCAGTGTGAAATGCACAACGTAAGAAACAAGTCATATAGAGCGACGAAACGAGAAACGGGAAGAAAAGAATGGACGTTCATTGTGATGACGTAGGAATGCAGCATGAATGAAATGCGCAGAAATAACCCCCTATGTGTCCATTCGAAAACCAACCATATTATCCGGTTGTACCGTGACTCCACGCATCCTAAAACAGAGAAACTGAAAGGAGATACCAAAAGAATGAATTAAAATTGATTGCGATTTCCCATCCCTGGGGGGATAGGAGTGTCCGTTCCAGCCATAAACATCAATCGAGTCCTCCGCCTTTCGACTTTCGGCATGGGAGCAGGGGCCTTCAAGCCCCCGTTATAGGCACCACGATTCGGTGGTGGGCGGGGTGGGCGTTGCATATATCGATGAGCGTGGTATTCACAGAAAGGCCTTCCATTTATCTCGAAATAATCATCTCCGAGAATACATCGACATTGCTGCTCGATGGTTAGCTCTGGGTACACGACGCAAGGATTGCATAAAAAGAACTTACGTAGCAGGTAAAGCATGTGGGGTGGAAACGCTCGCGTCTTACTGTTTCCAAGCATGGCCCTTCAATCCCGCAGTCACAAACCGCACATAACGAGTTGTTTAGCTCATGGTAGTGTCTTTCGCAGTAAGGCAAATTGTCCATGACATAGAACTCTGCAGATTGAAAGGGTTGGCGACAGGTCTGGCAACTGAAACATTGCTTATGATATCGCCCGGTGAGGCGGCCGTCCGCTGATGATATTGATTTGCCAAATATTTGCTCCCCACATCCGCGACAGGAGCCTTTGGAGGTTAAGGTTCGTTTGTGTCCTCTGCTGGCCTGTGCTGTCTTTCCGGAAGAGTGGGAGGACATGTCATCCATTCCTAGGGGAGGAGGAATAGTTGATTTGGGGCTGTTTGGTTGATGGTGTTGGCTTGGTCGCCGTTGTTGTGTGGGTGGAGGAGAATGCTGTTGGCTTGGTCGCCGTTGTTGTGCGGGTGGAGGAGAATGCTGTTGGCTTGGTCGCCGTTGTTGTGTGGGTGGAGGAGAATGCTGTGGTTCATGGGACGGCGCACGATCCTTCTTGGATGGCCCCCGCGTATCTAGTGTATGCAGTTCGTTCATCAAATTGTCTATCAGACCGCCTCCATTGCTAGGCATCACAGGTTTCTTATGCTCCTGATGGTTGAAAGTTTTCGGATCAACAAATTTCGGACCACTCATTCTTGATGCTAAGGATACCTCAGAGGTTGGTGGGCTTGATCGAGAACTGCTAGACACATGTGAGAACGCCGAAGACGTACTACTGGACTCTGACAGGGTAGCAGTATGCAAAGAACTTTCGATTTCGCGGAGTTTTGTAGGCAGCTCCTTTCTGGCCGGGGGTTGTTCCATTTGTGGTGCTTGGTCGGCCGAATCTAGGTCTTTGCCAGTACTCCGTGATTGATGCTCAGTTAAATCCTTTGTAGGACTAGGTATCAGCGGAGGCGGTGGTAGCATTTCCACGGTAGTTTTCACCTTTTGTAGATAGTGAGAGGGAGTCCGTGGTAACCCTAACTCTGGATGAGGAGGAATTCTCCGCACCGGCTTCGTCGAAATTGACTTGCTGGTAGGCTGCGGACTGGCTTCAGACATTGATGGGAGTGGCAAGAGATGGGGGGCTAGTTGGGAATATCCGGTGCTTCTGTCTGTCGGTGAAACCCCATGTGTGGGATCCCGGTTTTGAGTGTCACCACCATAACCCGTTTGGCCTTGTCCTGAAAATGAGGCTGCAACAGCCTGCAGTGGCTCCACGCTGTAACTCCTTGAGGACTTTCTTTGTGGAAAGTTCAAACTTTTAGATGAAGAAGGGGGAGTTTCAGCTGTTTTGTCGTTGCTACCCCTCCGTACTCCGAATGGCCCAGGAGCGATGGTGTTCATCCTGGCCAACAAATTCTTACCACCACCCGAGGTTGGCGATGGAGGTAATGCGGGTGAATAAGGAGGACGAGAAGCATAGTAGTCGTTTGACGGGATGGTTGGAGAGTCAGGCTCTCGTGTTGGCGGTCTCGTAAGTGGAGTAAGAGGCTGCCCATCCCGAGGAGCAGCAATCGAATGTGTTGTTGATATGCTGGTAAATGATGTAAGTTGGTTAATATCAATAAATGGTGAATCTAGGATATTTTAGCTCCGCACAGTGAGTTGAAAACATCGTATGGTCATACTTGCGATATTAGGATCTATATGGGGAAGTATAAATGGTTTTTGAATTGGTCTTGATCGAACAGGCTCTATGAAGTCGCTCTTAGTCGATACGCTTGGAATATGGACAGCGCAAGATTTTACCCTTTGGTGTTGATCCACAGACATGATCTCCCATCAAGGAAATCTCCACTTCGGCGTTGCATATTGAGCATTTAATACACGGAAGTAACATGTTTTCATTCATCATAGCCATGTTTACTGATAAACACCGACCATGCGCTGAATCTCAAGCGCCCCACGAGCTGCAGCTGGCAAGACCAAATAGTGTAATATCTTTCAAGTCGAAAAAGACATCCAGCGCCAGTTTCAATGGTTTGTGTGTCTATCCCGGGAAGCTAATGTACGTGTCTCCAGAGTCACAAATTCATCTCAAAGTTTGTCGTAAGGATAACACGTTGAGAGAATCTTCGGATTCTTAGCGGGTGATCGAATCCGGGTTGCCAGTCGTATTGAGCTATGGTGTGTCGTTTGCGACAATCCAGTGCCTGTCCAAGAGGTGGTTAAGTGTAGTTAGTGAGTGTAGTGGAAGTTGAAGGTTCCTAAGTCGCCACACAACCCAGGTTGCAGAAAACAGAAACGCCGAGGACTATTCGCACGGTTTTGTATAAGACCCTGGCGGGGGAAGGGGGGAGGGGTGCGCTTGTTTTTATCACTTCTCACTCTCCTCTTCGAGCAATCCAATATCACAAGCTTTAATACCTACCATGTACACTCGCCGGCGTACCCCGTTCAACCTCAACGTCTAAGTACCTGCTACTACTAGGTTTGTGTCGTTTGTACAATAAGTAGTATATAAATTGGAGTCGTCTGACCGTATGAAACCCAAAGGGGCTCTGAGTGGAACAATGTATAGTACAAGCAACGCGAGCCGCCGAGTAGGGCTTAGCACCCGGTATCATAGGAGAGATGAGGAGAGAGGATCTCGATACCAATCAAAAAAGGATCCAGGGGCGTTCTGACGCGCAAAAATATGAGGTGGGGGGTGGTGGGAAAGACGATATCTATTAGATCTAGGCGAATATATGGCATTCTTCCGGGTGGACTGGGAATCTGCCTGAATGCAACGATGATGATGATGATGATCGACGTTGTTTGGACGATGTCGAAAATTGTTGGTAAATTGACTGATTTAAATATCACCATCACCGACCAAATGAAGCCAGAAGATTCTGCCATCAATAATGGACCGGAAGGAAGTTGGCTAAATGTGATCGTTGTTGACATGGGTCGGAGAGGTGGCTTTAGGTTGGCCTCGAATCAGGCTCTCAATTGCACTAAGATGAAAACGGAAGTGACAAAAAGGGAATAGTGTTATGAGGGAACGGAATTGTGAGAGCCTGGAGACATTGCTCCACACAAAGTTCACAGGTCAACATGGTGAAAATTTCAACAGGGGTTTGGGCTGGGTTTACATGAAAAGAAGAGTTTAGGGTAAAGGAAATACAGTTTATATGGGGTGCTAAGTAAGTCAGGCAAAATTTGTGGTGTAAAGTGAATAAGAGTGATTGGGTCAAGCTGGCAATAACCTAGATCAAGTTGGATCAGCTTCAGGTTAAGACTGCAGTGAATGCAAATGTGGTGGAATTTTTTAAAAAAACTCGGCATTGACTCAGGTAGATGTAAACTAATACCCCCCCCAAAAGCTCAGCTCTCTGGAGGTAATTTGGGTTTTTGGTGGGGTGATGTCTCCAAGCCCTTTCACCTCACTTTTCTTCATGATCTCAATTTGGATCAGACTCACCATTTCGGTTAGTATGAAATCATGTGAGATCAAAGGCCGGGGTACGAGGCCAGCTTTAGGTAGGATGGAACGTGCACCTCAGCTAGGCTTGTGGCTCTTATCATGATGCACAGGGAATCCTCATGTAGGTACAACTACACTGGGCAGTTATGTGTCCTTTTCACGCGAGCTGCATGAAGAGTGGGTACAGTGCTATTCCCGCGGGTATTACATTGCGCTATCAGCGTCCTTCTGGAAAAGAGTAACTTGCGAGGCTGAAGGTAAACTTCTTTTTACAGGATAGATGTGGAATGAAGACGTTGCTGTGCGTCTAAGAAAGGGCGAGCCGGTCGCCATAATTGGCTGGCTGGGGAATTGGGTTCGATAGGCGGTTGGTGTCGTGCATGCAGCATTTGGTGCAGGGACATGTTGCAGGGGTCTGGCAGAACTCGGGTCGTCGGACTCAGAAAAGAAGTGATCCGAGAAACTAAACCATTCAGAGCAGCTCAATTCTTCACTTTGTGATTGATCTTCTGCACCCACCAAATCACTGGTGTTAGGATCGGATGGCTTCAAAAGTTCAGATGATTACATATGGCACCCAGGCACCATTCGGGTGCCTAGGTGTCTAGCAGTAAATAACAGTCAAAGTTATGCAGCCCAAGGTAATAGCTGCATCGTCATCACTGGTCAGTGGTGACATCTCATCGAGCCCCATCGCAAGCCACCCACCACTTCTCTTCTCAGTCATCTGCAGATAATTCTCCGGCTGGCCTCTTGTACATGCCTCTTTCTCCTCTTCTTGCTTGCGAAGGACTAGGGCGAAACGGATACGCACTTACCGGAGACAGCGCAGAGCGTGCGGAGCCCCGATGTACCACGTTGGGAATAGGTGGAAGGTTCTCCAAGCGACGATGCAGCAACGTTAGGGGGCCGTTGCGGAGGCAATTCCGGGTTTATCGTGTTGGCCTTTGCTCTACCCCGCTTGGTGGTGGTGGCGGGGTGATGTGTGAACAGCAGTATGGCCAGCGGGCAAGTGCCCCTGTCTACTAAGAGGAACGTGTGGAGCATTATAAAAGCCGTTACCCCCTTCTTCACCGCCAACCATCAACATTTTCACATATAGCAATCACCAACAATCAAATCAACCTCCATTCTTCGTTACTTCACTTTTCACACAATTGTCTGCCGGTACTCAAGCTTCGAGTCCGGCCACCACTAGTCGCAAAGACGTTCTCCACGCTCCTCAACTCGTATGTTACTCCTCATGTTTTGCTCTTTTGTGCCCAATTGATATCACCCATGGCTGTGGGACATTCACTGGCATACAGCTATTACTGTTCATGAAGCGTTGTACTAACTTTCTGTAGCGTTCACCACCCCTACAACGGCGGCAGCCGCTCAGCTCCTTCCGGCGGGTGCTCCGATTTGTTGAAATCTGCATAAATCTATTCTAATTTCAACCGTCTCAATTCTATCAACTATGGCCCCCCACGCAAATGGTGAAAGCAACGGTTCTGTTGCTGTACCAGTCGCAACTGGTCGTGATTTGTTTATTGTTGACTCCCCAAATGTCACTTACACGGAGGACGCAATCAAATCTACGTATGCATACCACACGACCAAGGTCTCCAAGACTGCCGAAGGCAAGTATGTTGCTCAGCCTGTTGAGACTATGTACGACTTCAAGGTGGACCGTAAGGTTGGAAAAGTTGGTCTGATGTTGGTGGGGTGGGGAGGCAACAACGGATCGACTGTCACTGCCGGTATCATTGCCAATCGCCGCGGCTTGACCTGGGAAAACCGTGAAGGTAAACAGAAATCGAATTATTATGGGTCGGTTATCATGGGCTCCACTATCAAACTCGGAAATGATGCAGAATCCGGTGAAGAAATCTACATTCCGTTCCACGACGTCCTTCCTATGGCTCATCCCAACGACTTGGTCATCGGTGGTTGGGACATCAATAACATGAACCTCGCCGATGCGATGGATCGTGCAGCCGTCCTTGATCCTGACTTGAAAAGACAGGTCCGGGATGAGATGAAGGAGTTTGTGCCACTTCCTAGCATCTACTACCCTGATTTCATCGCCGCAAACCAGGAGGGACGTGCCAACAGCCTTCTTACTGGTACCAAGCAGGACCATTTGGAGAAGATCCGTGGAGACATCCGGTAAGTCTAAATGTCATTCTTTGCCGCTCGAATAATGCTAATGACTTCTATAGCTCCTTCAAAGAAACCAACGGTCTTGACAAGGTCATCATCCTTTGGACTGCAAACACTGAGCGTTACGCTGAGATCATTCCTGGTATCAACGACACCGCGGACAACCTCCTCAATGCTATCAAGTCCTCTCACGATGAGGTGTCCCCTTCGACTGTCTTCGCGGTTGCCTCCATACTCGAGGGTGTTCCCTTCGTCAATGGATCTCCGCAGAACACTCTTGTTCCCGGAGCCATCCAGCTTGCCGAGCAGAAGAAGGCTTTCATCGGAGGCGATGACTTCAAGTCAGGCCAGACTAAGATGAAATCGGCTTTGGTCGACTTCCTCGTCAACGCTGGAATCAAGCTCACTTCCATCGCCAGCTTTAACTTCCTTGGTAACAACGATGGTCTTAACCTTGATGCTCCTCAGCAATTCCGTTCGAAGGAGATTAGCAAGAGCAATGTCGTCGACGACATGGTGGCCGCTAATCACATCCTCTACGAGAAGGACGAGCACCCCAACCACACTGTGGTCATCAAGTACATGCCTGCCGTCGGTGATCATAAACGTGCCATGGATGAATACTATGCAGAGATTTTTATGGGTGGTCATCAGAGCATTTCGTAAGAATCTCATTTCTACACGATATTGAAAGCAGAATTTGACGATGGGTGATAGCATGACCAACATCTGCGAGGACTCCTTGTTGGCTAGCCCGCTTATCATTGATCTTGCCATTCTTGCCGAATTGATGACTCGTATTTCCTGGAAGAGCTCTTCCCAGGGAGTTGCTACCAAGGATTACAAGGGCTTCCACAGCGTCCTCAGCATTCTGAGCTACATGCTTAAGGCACCTTGTGTTCCCCCCGGGACTCCAGTCATCAACTCTCTTGCCAAGCAGCGTGCCGCGATGTCTAACATCTTCCGTGCCTGCGTCGGATTGGCTCCTGAGTCCGATATGACCTTGGAGCACAAGCTTTTTGCTTGAGTGTCTCATTATCGTGTCGAGGATATCAATGGGTCTCAGGAAGGTTGGATGATGAGGTTGTGTTTCAGATTTCTCTTGTAGTTGTCTTTGACGGCATGTTATGGTTGATTTGTTTTGATTAAAATCGAGAAAACCAGAGGATGATTATTCTCGTTCATTCACTGAAAAATTACCATACTCTTTGCGGAGTGTATATAGTGACTAATCCGTGACCAATTTCAACCTGATCTCTCGCACCGTAGCAATCGCCTATTTCACAACACCTGTGTGTACCCTCTTGAAATTGACACGGCGCAGAGAACTGAAACAGTCACAACCCTGAATGTACAAGATCTAAGTACTACCCAACACTGCGCTCCCTTCGTATCATCTAAGAGCATATGTAGACATTGCTCGTTACTCGCTGTTCCCTATTGGCTCTAAAGTCTCACGCGCTCCCATTCGAGCATAGGTACCATTACTGGTGAACTTCGATAATGCATCTGTGCAGGCAGCTTGAGTATTTATCCACATCATTGCTAATAATGATTTACGAAGTTATAGCTGTTGGATATATAGGTGTGGTGTTTGAGATAGCATCATTCCATGCCTTGTCAGAGATCGTGAACCAGACATACAAGCGTGAGACAAAACTAGAGATTAGAAGACCTACTCACAAGGACTAACCCGAAGCATAGTGTAGTGAAGGGGTTGCAGCAGATCATAGTGCTGTACTCGCGGTCATACATCATGACTCGTGCATACTAGTTGAGGTTAGGGAAGTTGAGACTGGCGTGCAGCCACAGAGCGAATGGGTGAATGCCACAGGGCCAAGAGTCTACGCAGATTGATTGGGTTAGAGTTAGTTTTTGGATACTGAGAATCTGCTATTTATTCTAATGGTTTTACCGACGGGGGAGAGTTCCCCGCGAGTAGGAGGAAGGTATGCAAGCTACCTGGTACTTTGTTCCCACGTTCCAAGTACCAAAAGTTATGGGGACCAGGTACTTGATTACACCATTGCAAATGAGGTATTGATGAACTGAAAAATTCCAGGAAAAGTAACTATCTAGGGAGCGACCACTGTCTAGAGCCATCCCTCTTATACGGCGGGCCCAAATGCCTAGCGAATATATCTCAGCCAACATATATCTTTACACTGGGGGACCGAAGCAGATTAATTCCTTCAACCACAAAGAGGGATAAGTAAATGTAATCGTACAACAACCCGTCTCTCATCAAGGAGGCACCATGTGCCAATGTATAGACCACCACAGTAAAGAATGAAATATGGGAAACCAACACGGAAGAAATCACAGATGACGAAATGATAGTACGAAACACAAGAACACCGACACGGGACTACAGCACGCAAGAAAAGACAAAAAGAAAAATATTTGAGCAAGTAAAGAAAACAAAAACAGGTTCACGCCTTAGTGTCATAACAAAAAAAAGTCCCATCCTAGTTCCTCAGCTCCACTCTTAGCTCCTGCACCTACACTCTATGAAGGTAATGTACCGATATTCCCCGCTTCTAGCAAGCACACCCACCCTGTTCATTATCTAGGTGAATATTGATGGGATCCTGGAAGTCGCCCGTAAACTCCTCGCTTTCCTCCTGTGCTAGAGCATTCCTTGCAATCACTGATCATCCCACATTAGCATATTAGCATATCCCTTTCCTTCCTCCCATTGGGGAAGGTTAACATACCTTCAAACGCCTGCTCCACGTTTATCGCCTCCTTTGCACTTGTCTCAAAGTAAGGGATTCCACCTTTGCTCTGGCAAAACGTCATTGCACGTTTCTGGGAGATTGCGCGCTTCTTCTCCTCAACATCGATTTTGTTTCCGAGTACGACAAACGGGAACGAGTCCGGGTCGCGCGGCGATGCCTGGATTAGGAACTCGTCGCGCCAGCTGTCGAGTGTGTCGAAGGACTTTGAGTTGTTGACGTCGTAGACGAGGACGCAGCAGTCAGCTCCGCGGTAGAAGGCAACACCCAGGGATTGGAAGCGTTCTTGGCCGGCCGTATCCCAGAGCTGGACGGCGTTAGTGTGATGAAGAATGCGGGGAGGACCCTGGCTACGCTCGGAGCGCGGGGGTGCATACCTGCATTGTTACTATTCGGTCATCAACCAGGACTTCTTTTGTGAGGAAGTCGGCGCCGATCGTTGCTTTATAGCTGGCGCTGAATTTCTTGTTGACCTAGACGCCGCTGTGTGAGCTCGAACGGGCTCGCTGGGGGATGCGTAGGGAGGAGCTGTACGTATTGGTTCATGAGAGAGGTCTTGCCGACTCCGCTGTCGCCGAGGATGATGACCTGGAACGGTTATTATAAGCAAAGTTCTGCCTGCGGTAGGATCGAATGGCGGAAGCACCTTAAGCATAACCTTCTTTCGGGATGACATCTTGTAGGGTCTCGCGATGTCCGGACGGGTTGTGTGGCGTGGAGTTCGTCGAGCTTGGACTTGAAGCTTTCAGAAAAGCGGAGGTGGGTGACGTGAGTCTGGCGTTTGTTGCTACACTCTTGTTTGTAACACGTTCGTAGGGAGTTGCCGTGAGTTAGCAGCCAACGAGCGATAAAGTTTCGATATCCGAGCGAACGACAGGGATTGGGTGTGGATGCTATTGAGGGAAGCGGAGGGGTGTAGAGTAGGTTAAGTAGGAAGGGATGGTGAGCTGGAGGATTTATGTAAGGAAGGATGTTGTTGTTGTTGAGCTTGGTTACATATGCAAGAGCCTCAACACTCATTCCCCTGACCCTGACCGCTTGATGTCATACAATAGCAACTAGCATTTTTTACTTTTTCGGCTGGTGCCTTTATTATGACGCTCCCTATCACTCGAGTTTTGCTCTTTATATGTATAATGTTGAGAAATTCCATTGATTCTTTGGGAGGCCGTTTCTAACTTGCGGCAGAAGTCGTTACATGACGGGATATCACATACAACTCTATTTCCATCTGGACTTACAGCCAGATCTTCTTGGATAGTTCAACCACAAGGGCAAGCTTTTCCTTCATAGCTTCGGAATCAAGAAGATTTCCTTCAACATGGCTAGCGAATCTATTCGCATATTGTCAGCCAAAGGTGCACAAAACATCCTAAGAACCTATAAAACTCACCCGCACTGAGGAGACACGCAAATCCTTTGCAATGCCTCTTCCTCGGTTTCTCCAGATCCAGAAGCCATAGCCTTAGCCGCCTCATATACTCGCTTCTCCAGATCGTCAATGTTCTCAAGCTCGGGGAACTTGGATGTAATGAGGCCAAGAACTACGGTTTTGTTCTTGGGGAGATCGCTCAGGGCATCAAAAGTACCCGCCCTCTCAGTATCGTACTCCAAGTAGTAGGCGTCAACATTGATCCCAATGAAGAGCTTAATGGCAATATGCTCATAACCTCCCTCGGAGAAGTGCATAGAATGGCGGAAATTTCCTCTTTAAATTACATCAGTATTGACATGTTGGGTTGTGGAGTGGAATATTGAGATAAAAGGAGGACGAAGTTCGTTCTACCTGCACAAATGAAGGCCAACGACAAGTTCGGGGCACTTGGTGGTACGGTCACGGAGGCAGTTGTTATAAAGGCGGATATAAGCCTTGCCGAGTAATTAGAACTAAAGAGAGCGCATGCACGGCTGGAATATACATCGAGTCTATCGGCAGGATCCACGCCATCCTCTTTCATTCCCTTCAACATGGAAACGTCGCAAAAGTCTTGAAGGAACGTTAGAAGAGCCAGGAATCAGCCACGGCATTGGGCCAACTTACATGCCAACAAAGGGTCATCGATCTGGACATTGCGGCAGCCGGCATTGTAAAGAATTTCCAACTCTACTCGGTATGCAGCAGCAATGTCATTGAAGTGCTCCTCATCGTTTGCATAGACACTGCGGTCATATGCGTGTTCACCTTGGTAACGATCGAGTCAGTCCGGCCCGAGGTTCCAATTTCCAGTCCACGAATGATCGCTTCAATCCATCACCGGCTGTTAGAGCGTACCGTGACGGAGATGGAACCTTTACACATGTCAGCTAGTAGCAATGCCAAACCTCAGATGAACGTACCACTCAGGGGCAGCCAAAGTCATCTTGATATTCTTAACCTCCTTGGGCTCAACTAATTTCTTGAGCTCCTCAAACTGGGGAAGATACCCGCTCTTGACATGCCTATGCTCAACATCGTTAGCTTTGCACCAGTCCAGCCGCCATGGGAACTTACTTGATCTTTCCAGTGCAAAGGGTGGTCCCAGCGGGTTTGGTGTTTTCAGCGAGGAATGCCCTGATGTCAGGGACATACCTAGTCCGTGTAAGCTAGATCGAGGCATGCGGAACGGCAATTGGCGGAAGTTTTACATCTAAAGAAGGTATCAACTATAGAAACAGCATTGGGTTTCGGACAGTCACCGACCTTAAAGATTTCACGGGGAGGGTTGGGAATATCTATGCCACCACCACCACTTAGTTAATTCCAGCTCTTGGTAACCATACGAAATGCAAGGCTCACCTGTAAAGCCCTCTAGATGGTCGAAGAAGCCATCGTAGAACCTTGGGAACGAGCAATTAGTTTCCTTCCCTCGTCCATGACCGGTGTAATCTTACATGTGGCGTCTACAAAGTGTCTAATGTCAGCAATCTCTTCGTGTATGGTTGGTTTTCCAAGGGAATGAAATCACCTGTACTCTCCATCCGTCAAGCCCTTCAAGCCGACTTCCTTCTGCATCTTAATAGCATCCTTGATGGCTTTGTCCTCTAATTCCTTTAATTGCTCCACGGTGACCTCATTCTTATCGAACTTCTTGCGGGCCTCAAGAATGTAGTCCGGTCGAAGGAGGGAGCCAAGATGTTCAGCTCTGAATGGAGGATTCAATTTTGGGGCGGCCATGGCGAATATTGTCGAGAGGATATGGAGAGATGGAAAGATGGAAAATGAGGAGGTGTAGGAATGGGGTTTTATAATGGCTCACCCCGAATCAAGAGTAGATCCATCTGTCCACCAGAGCTAGATAGGTATATCACCCAGAAAGCGTAGATCATGATCCCCTCCCCCATATTACGTATACCGGACGGTAGGTGGGGTCCTCAACGAGGATAGTTACGCATGCACAAATGCACGTTGAAAGTGGGTCGGCTGGGTATCAATTCGTCACCGCGAGGTACTTATTTTTCTCCTTCCAGAGATAACATCGGGCTCAGGTGGTGGTTCGGATGGTTGTTGTTAGGTTTTGGCAGATTTAGTTCATCGGCCCGCAGTTAGGCTGTTAGTAGAAACACCGAGGTTCACCAAGTCGGCACTGAATATGGTATCCTTAAATTGATTTTCATCAGCTTGGGTCAAATGATTGGTCTACCTGAAAGCGGACTGCATCAAATGTTCCTGGGAGATGTTATATTCAGGGCAATCCAAGTTTTTTTCCCTTTCATATGAGGCACCAGGTACACACACACAGCAAAATCAGTGCAGCATCACAATTAGTCTCCTAAAGTAGAAACCGCTCTGTAGCGTTGTCGTATCACAATACAGAGCGAATAATTGTAACTCCTCTATTTGTCCTGCTGCGGCAAGCTTGATAATATCACACTATGAAAAAACGGCCTTGGCCGTTGGCGGAGAGCAGCGATAATGCCGGACAGGGGGTGATCAACCAGAATCCCATTTATCATACGTCAGCCAAAAAAGCGATCACCTATCTTCGCTACCGGGGCATTCTAGATAGGGATTTATATATGTCGATAAGTCTTCCATGTAAGTGCCTACAGTAGATAACTGTTTTGTACAGAGTGGAATAGATCCATAATTGGGTGTTGTGGGTACCGCGCACATGGACACATTTTGAACCCGTCCGTGACACGAAGCAATAAATCTATGGTTTTTATTCGGAATAACTCCCTGGGAGATGCATTTTGCAGGATAACCCTGGTTTTTCGAACATAATCTGCAAGATATCTTTCGCGATATTTTGCGCAAGTATTCGGCAGCAAGGACCCCAACTTCAGTCCAGGTGGTCATCATCTTCTTCACTTCGCTTCCAATCTCAGTCCAGGTTAGTAAATCCAAAGTCAAAGTCAAAGAGCAGTAACCGACCATAGAACTTCCCAGCGTCATTCCGGTGGTTGTCCCGGTAGTGCAGTGACGCGAGGATAACCTCACAATGCGCCATCTCTTTGAACTCAAAGTTCAGATCTGATATGAGTTCCTGGAACTTTCCGGAGGATTGCCGAAGGTCTCAACGAGAGCGTTAATGACGTCGGCGATCCGCATAGATCATATTCTCCACATCTTTCCACGGCATGAACTTCGAGGTCGCAGACGGGTGGTTAACGACGTAGAAGGAAAGGCGAGACAGCTTTCCAAACTCCATATCAGGATAGAGCAAGTAGATGTAGTATCAATGTACCAAAACGGCCAGTCCAGCCGCCGGTCAAACCACAGATTCGCAAAGCAGTCAGATATAGACCACCATATATGAGACCACCCTTGACATGGTCCGGTCCAAGTCAGCTTCCGGCAAACCTGGGTCGACTAAGGCCTCCATTCAGCAAGTCTACCTTAAGACAGACCAGCCTTAGTCGGGGCCACTTCGGAACACTGTAGTATAACGAGGCCGACACCAGGTGAAGTCAATAGATGTATTCCATAAGGTAACACCGAAGTCCAGAAACGAGAGAGGGGAGCTGGTCCACCTGAGCCCAGGTATCTGCGAGGGCTCGAACAAGCCTTCCTTCTCTTCATCGTCCTCTTCCTCCTGGTCATTCGATCATCAGCCTCTGTCGCCTGAGATTTCTAGTTGCCAACTGAATCCTCGTCACCCAACTGCTCCTCTTCACCAGCTGGGAACGGTAGGCGCAAGCAACATATGCGCGAAGTTGGTCGTTACTAGAGTAGGTAGGGGTTAGAAATTGTGGGCCCGAATAGAGACTTTCCCGCTCAACTGCTGATAGATCTACAGTCAATCACCGTTAATTGGCCGGACCGGCAAGGATGCTTGGGTGTAAATTTTGGACTGCCGGAGGTCTCTGTTGAAGTGAAGTCGGTAGCCAGGCCAAGCCAAGCTAACCGTTGCATGAATTATGAATTGCAGGGATCTGGTATATCATCAACGTGCATATCCACTACACACGCCGCGGATTAATGCCATCACTTCCCCACATCCATTCGGAAGACCATGCTTGACCGCCTCGCAAACGAACTCATCCTAAACATCATCGAATTCCTGTGTCCAACGCAAGTCTTTGCAACCGCAGATCCCTATCCCGACTCCGAACCGCCACCGCTCAAGAGCTTGTCAAGATGTTCCCGACGCTTTTATACTCTTTGCTTCCCCTACCTCTTCGCCTCGATCCGCCTCCGCCTCCACGAATCACATGCGCGCGATGAAATCGAAAACCTGCGACAATTCCTGGTGCAAAAACAGTTGCGCGTTCAAACTATTGCCATCTCCTTCGGGAACTACTGGAACTCGGGGAAGATGGGGCGGGAACTGAAGAAGTTCCTGTGGGAGCACCATATCGTGTCGCTATCACTCCACCAAACCCGCGGAGACCAGAGCGTGAGAGAGAAATGCGCAAAATGGCCGTACGCACTAGAACACATCCAGTCGCTGCATCTAAGCACCATTGATGAGGATGGAGACCTCAAGATGCTGTTGCTCCGACAGTGCCCCGCTACTTATGTTGTTGTTGAAGATGGGAACTTCCGAGAGGAAGTTACGGCCAGTCTCATCCCGGAGCTGCTGAGTCAATATAGCCTGCGCCCCGCGATTGCGCACACTAAACCTTCCCTTTTCCCTAACCTCGCCCGCTTCGAATATAAAGCTTGCTGGCCATCGTTGAACCGTGTTGCCTTGCTCCTGGAGTTTGTGGCTAAGCTTCCAGTGCTGAGAAGGCTTGAGATCGCGTTGATGCATGGAGAGGAGGTGCTGTTGAAGGACACGGATATTTGGTTCCGCCCTACCCCGGATGGGATACTGTATCGCGGGATTATCTCGGCGTATTCGAGGCTGGCGACGGTGGTGGAAGAGATGAAAGTGTTGGATGTGTTGGAGGTGCGTGATAGCAAGGTGCCTTTTCATGGAGATACCGCGGCACCAAGATACTTCGTAGAATTTGAGAATGGCCTGTATAGGCGGATGGATGCGGTACGTGATGAGCTGACCCTGGAGGGTCTTTATTTGGGTGGATGCCAGACGTTAGGGCAGGTTTTTGGTGACGGGCTTCTGTTGACGAACTGATGTAGGCCAGTTCCGATTTCAATGGGGAAGGGTAGGGTGACAACGTGCATGAGCAGGCGGATTTACGGATTGATTACCCATACTGATTGACCTATGCGATTTATCCAGCGTGGACTCTGGAATTTAGGGTGGTAATGGGAATATACAATAACGGCGGACCATGAGGCACTCAGCTCCGTGAAGGCGGGCGAGTGACTGTTAGCTTAGATACACATACATACGTTTTACATCTAACAGTGAGTCTGGGGACATCGCAGAATATGACTTGATGTGATCCAAGACTGGCCTAGGCTTTTTGTCATCAATATTTTTTGAAACACTTCCCCAGTGTGAATCCAAAGTACATATCTCAAATTCGATTTCTCGAACTATTCTGGCAAATGTTCATCTTGCTTACTTGTCTAGACCACAGAGTGGCCACTGAACGGAGTTTACCTTACGAAACAGGTATCAAAAAGCCGTGGGAAACGCCTACAGTGGAATAAGGCTCTGAGGTGCAGATCCAATGTGTCGCACCGTGACAAGTAGCCCACGTATAACAGTGTGGATCCAGAGTGCAAGGCGCAGCTCGTACACTGGGAGCTGCGCCAACTTTGTGAAATTGACGTATGCTGTAAGGTCATATTACACCAACGCGACGTGGCATCTTGGAAAGGAATGCAGAGCATATAGTACGGGAAAGTCCAACATGAAACCCCGCCTTCCTAGAGTTGCGGCTCTGCGCGCGAGCTTTGCACGGTCTATAAAAATGCGTTTGAATTCGGTGGACATGAGTCTGTTTGGATGTAGATCCCCCAAAAAGTAGTCAGACATACCCGACCGATTTATCCACGATATTGACAATCATGATCACGCAGATTGTGAACGGTAATTACATCAAGATCACTAAACTGGAAGTCTATCTGGACGAATTGTTTGGAAAAGGCAATTATACTATGCAAAAGGTGCACTGTCTCTCATTTCTGCTTATATTTGGGGGTTAATGGTTTTCAGGCTATGTCCGAAAAGTTTGAACTGGAAGTTCCGTACCAATTGACCGAGGTGAGCCTTGCGAGTCGAGACTAGCTAGCTATGTTAACCGGTGTTCAGGACCAAATCAAGGAGCTACAGAAGATGAGCTATCCTAAGAAAGGACAAACGATTATTTGAGGTTGTGAAGTATCTTGTTTTATGTTGTGCTCGTGGACTTTTGATAGTGGTTTGTTTGTTTATAATCATTCTATATTCAGCCGCTTGTAGCCATGACATACATCTTCCTAACTATCCTTCCTACTCCAATGAAATTACAAAGTAAAAATAAAGTAAAGTTGTGAGCTCCCTCCGCTACCCTCATCCCCTCTTTTGATAGTGGTGATGGTGCATGGTGTCGAATTTTCATTGGATCCACGTTACAGTCCGCATATACATGATATCAGTTCATAAGTCAATGGATACCCGTGGGTTTCGCTACGACCTGTGTTCATATATACAACTTTCTACGCTTGCGTGATGGATCCAGCGCTTGATTGTGAGACTTCATTCTATCCCGGGTGGGAGTCATACCCCATGAGCCCAAGGGGTGGAAACCCTTATCGCCTTAACGCATTGGAATATAACGAGCGTCTGTCGCAGGATGCATGCCGCCTGTTTTGTCCTGATGATGAGCAGTATGTACGGATTTTACATGGGGGTGGTTATAGTGAGAGTCTCTACCCAGGTCATCATCGTGAGTGCTTTCTAACAATTCTCAGCCAAAACGTTGAAGAATACGGGTGATTTGGATAAATATCTGCAGGTCGGTATATCAGATAACTGCACACTGGGGGTTGCCATTCTAAAGTTATTCAGGAATTCAAAGATCTTAGCAGCTTGGAAAGGATAGTGTAAGAGTCCCGCATATCACTTAATACCGATGAGTTTTAATTAGTCCAGTCTAATTCCGCAAATCGGTTCCTGGGGCTACCTCAGTGTATCCGAGCAACTCCTTCGAAAACTTTTCACCGCCCTCAATGTCTGTGCCGAGTTTCTGGATCTGATTCATGCATTTGGGTCAAAGATTGATGGTGTGGATGAGACCTTTGCAAGCCAGCCAGTATTTTTGCCAGATGGCGAGGTGGCATCATCATCTTTCAGTATGCACCTATATACAGTATATCGCAAAATATCTGTTCGTGATACTAACGCCGGCAGGACTCTGCTACCTTGCAAAACACGTGGAACTCAACTATAAAGGCGAAGGCGGAAACCCTTTCTCCATACGGCAAATGGCAGTTCATCACAGTTTTGATGAGATGAGCAATGTACACACATTTGTCGTCATAAATCCTTCTATAACGTTTCAGAAGCATCTCGGCGAGGCCAGAAAATTGTCCAATCATACGACAAGGTGGGTAGACATGCATATTGCGGTGGCGTATGCTATGAGCTCGGGATGGCGGAAGTATGTGAGCTATCTTGAAAAGGAGTTTGGCAAGACGGTGGGCCAGTCCCTCTTTTAATTAGGGTTAGTGTCTAGCACTGATGAATGTTGTAGCAAACAAAGTCGATGATAGATCCAAACCGCCATTTTTCGGCCACCAAGGAGGGGTTTAGGTTTGATGTTGCTCATAATCACGGAGAATGTGGTGTTTCATTCAGAGATATACAGCTGATGCAGATGTTCCAAGACTGGTCCTTGGCAGTTGAACATTCCTTACAGCTCAACCTCGGGGTGTTTCGAGCGCTTGCAGAGAGGATAACAGAGCTACAACAACTTCTTTCGCACGGGGGAGGGTGTAGATTTGATCACGAGGCGTCTCTTTCGACATATTTGTCGGCGACAAATGTTGAAGGTCAAAGAGCTGAGAGCTTATTGAAGCGGATCCAGGGAGCATCTGCGCTGGTACATGAACTTCTCCGACTATATCTCCAACACTGACTTGGGTCATCGCTATCTCAGTTCCGGACAATTCTGGATTTCCGTGCCCTCCAAGCAGCAAGCCAGGATAATGAGGTAATGCTAGGGCTTTCGGACAAAGCCAGGCGTGACGGGAGAACATTGAAGACTATAACCCTCTTGACTTTAATTTACCTTCCTGCTACTTTCGTAGCGGTACTCCACGCCCTATGATTTTGACAGATGCTCAATTGCTGACCGATCCATAGACACTGTTGTCAATGGGCTATATCCACGTAAAGCCAAACCATCGGTTACCTGTGCAGGTGGATAATGAGATGTGGGTGTTCGGGGTGTTGACGCTGGTACTGATGGTTTCGACTTTGCTGACACGATCATTTTGGGAACGATCACAGACGAGGAAGGATAAGAGATGTAAACCTGGGACGGATAGTATTGTCTAGCGTATCTGGAGTTTAATTTCGAAACTATATCTATGTATACGAGGAACGAATACGAGCTCTGTTACGATAGTACGTAGGGGAGAACGGTGTGCGTGTATAGACTTAGGTACAGAGAAGAGAGAAGGAGAAGGACTCGAGATATATACAAGAGAGAGTTATGTGCCTTGCCATCAGCCCCGCTTACAGTCAGCTCGTGTCAGGTCTATATATATGCAACAAGCTCTTGAGAAGTGGCCTCGAGTATCACACACCTCCGACAACACACCACACCACCTTTTAGTTTTGCCAAGACCGATTTTATCCAATCAAGTTTGACATCGCGAGAAAATTTTTGCTTCGGTTTTCAACTGAACGACCTTCAGTCACCCAGAAGCTAAGCACGATGAGTCTCTTTGGAGCGAATACCACCTTTAAGAAAGCAGTGGCGAGAATGAGAGCAGAGGAGAGAAAGTCAGGGGAAAAAGCCGACCAAATCACTGAGAGTGTCTCCAGCGGAATTGGAGAGCAAATGAAGATCGTGAGGGACCTCGAGGACCCGGACGGAACGGCTACTACTTCTGAGATCGCTCAGGAAGGAATGGAAGATGCGTTGGGAGGACCGGTTGTCTTGCCCAGGGATGTTTTTAATGAGGCGGCGAGAATGCACAATAAAGAGGCGGTTGGACATCCGAGCCAGATGGTATCTACAGTGCACGGAGGAAGCAGCGTGGACGAAGACGGCAACCAGGTTTACAAACAACCTCGAGTTTATACGATTCCGAGCACCCAAAGGGACGGAAGACAGAGAAGTAGGAGCTTGGACAGTCAAGGATCGTCAAGGCTCTCATCGCCACCACCTACTACGGATTATGGCGGAAGTGAGATAGCGTTTCCAGAACAGACGCAAACTACGAAGTACGAGGGGAGCCTGAAGGCCTTCCCACCGAGCGCTCTTCTGGAGGACCCTTTTTCGGTTCCCAGGGCAAGTGCTGGAATTATTGCGCAGAGGTATATTCAGTCGGAGGAAAATACCAGCGAAAAAGCAGCAAGCAGTGAGGAAGAGGAGGGGGGAGTGGCAGAGACTCTGAGAATCAGCACACCCATTCCTAGGAAATTCGAAATTAGCGACAGCGACGACGAAGCGATGACGGAGGTTGAGTGGAGGGAGGAGGAACCCTACATGACGCCAACGAAGAAAGGAAAAAAGCGCAATAAGGGGAAGGGGGTGAGAAGGCCGGTTACGTCCGAACGACCAATCCCGAATATGCTGCAGACGCCAAGCAGGAGAAAACTTGAGGCCGATTGGTCCAAGCCTGCGGAGGCGATGACCAATGAGGAAGGGGTAGTTAATCTGGAGGCTTTTGTTAGTGAGTATCTTCGGAACACTAATGGGCTGAGGGATTTTATGGCTACCAATCAGTTGCACGATGAGCGATATGATGAGTGGTGCCTGAAGCAGGCGGATCATATGGCGGCAAGACAGAATCATACGGATGCGGGGGTTACTTCCATTCGTAGGACGTCGGAGAAGATTTTGACCGAGGTTGAGTTGAGCAGGGAGTATGATGAGGAGAGGGCGGATAAACTCGATTAGAGGTTGGAGAAGATAGAGAGAAAGGTGGCGAAGTTAGCCCCAGTTAACATGGCCAAAACAATTGAGAATGCAATGAGCACTTGCATGGAAAAGGTGGTGGACCAATTGACCGATAGAGTGGTTAAGAGGTTTGAGGATATGGCGGAAGAAAGTAGAAAAAAGGATGAAATCCGAAGGGGGAAACAGGTAGAAGCCACCCCTGAGGAAGGAGATATGAGTGATGTTGAGTTTGAGCCGGGAGCGACCTTTTCAGTGGAGGAAAACGAGAAGGTGGAAAGAGCGATCCGGGTAGAAATGGAGGTGGATGAGCCAGCGCTGGAGCAATCCAAGCATGCGCCGGTGATTGCACCCGGAGGAGTGTCGAAAGAGTTTCCGCGTCTGGAGTTGGGGCAGGTTATGATTTTGAAGAAGAGATTGGTGGTGCCAGCGGTACCGCAACAAAAGAAGAAGGAGGTGAAAAAACCAGAGGAGGGGGCGATTCTGAAGGGACCGAAGGCTGGGGGGAAAAAGCCGGAGGTTAAGAAGCCAGAAGTAAAGAAACCGGAAGTTAAGAAACCGGAAGAAAAGAAAAGGGAGACGTGGGCGCAGAGAGCAGCAGCCCCACCGCCACCAAAGAGACAACCTGGACAAGCGCAGCAACAACAACGCCAGGGGGAAAATAAGAAGAAGGGGGACGGATTCACTGAGGTGAGAAGAAGTCAACAGAAGAATGAGGAGATGAAGCCGGTCCCCCCAGGACAGAATTCGATGGAGAAAAGGAGAGTCACGTTTAAGAGAGATAACGGACTCCCACCTTCTCAGAAGAATGATTTGGACATTTCGTCGGAGGTGAATAGAGCACTTTTCGAAGCTAAGGTCCCATATTTTGTGCGCATTCAGGGGGTTACGAAGAACACCCGGGGATGCATGTCTACAATTACGACTCCCGGTGCAACGGCCGATATGCTGATTAGGTATAGGGAGATTGTGATTAAAGCGGCGAGGAAGGTGGACGCAGGAATTGTGGACATCGAAACGAATGAGCTTTGGGAAAAAGTGAAGATGCATGGGGTCAATTTCGACAGGTACTTGGGAAAGAAGACGGGAGGGGGACTGGAGAAATTGAGACAAGAATTGCAGGCTGAGAACGAGGGGGTGGTGCTGCCCCTCGCCATTAGCTGGATTGGAGGACCGAAAGATGTGCAGAAGAAGAAGGGGGAAGGAAAGAAAGTATCTTCGGTCGTATTTGCAGTCAAGGGAAGTAAAATGGCTGAAAGAGTTTTGAAAGGAGGTTTGAGAGCAGCTGGAGTGAAGTATGATGTGGAGAAGTTTATGACAGCTGGTCCGGATTCCTTTTGCGGAGTGTGCAGCAGATAGGGACATGTGGATGCGAAGTGTGGATCTTTGGGAATGCCGGCATGCATGTTGTGTGCAGGAAGGCATTTGACAAAGGATCATAAGTGCAACGTGGTAGGTTGCAAGGCTAATGCAGGACAGAACTGCACCCATAACGTCGACAAATGCGTCAACTGCAAGGGGAACCATATCGCCAAAGCGAATGCTTGCGTTAAGAAGCAGGAAGCGATTAAGACGGCGAGAGAAGAAAGGCGAACTTGGAAGTAAAGGGAGGGGGAGCGCCGAAACGTGACCACAGATCACCAAGAGAAGCCAGATCATGTTGAGGATGGGGGACCATCAACAGCAGAAGCCGAGAAGAAAGTTCCGGAAGAGGAACACACAGTTGAGGAGCCGGAAGTTCAAGTTGTTTCGACACAGGTAACGGCCGAGCAAAGCTCTAACGCAGGGACCCCAGAACCCCCTATGAAGTCATGGTGAAGTGCGTTATGCATAATTGTGGCAGGGGGTATGAGGCGACGATGATTGCGTTGGAAAAAGGAATTGTTTGGGGGGCTGATGTTGTGATGATGCAAGAACCAGTAGTGGAGAAGGAGGGACATAATAACAACATCAGTCACCCAGGATATAGATTGGTCAGAGGAGGGAGAACGATGACCGCAATACGGAGAGATACACACCTGGAGTTTTCGGAAGTGGACATGGGGGGAGATGGAGATGTACAGGTGTTCGATATAAAATATCCTTCGGGAAGAAAGATGAGATTGGTGAATGTGTACGATCAGCTGAGGCAGGAGGAGAGAGTGAGAAGTCAAGGCAGACCGGCACAGACAGCAAGATGGACAGAGATTATGGGGCATACCAGGATTCTGTTGGGAGGAGATTGGAATGCTCACAGTGATAGATGGGACCCAGAGTGCCCACCAAAAAGAGATGAAGTCTTTCTAACGAATCTCATGGATGAGTATGATTTGACAGACGTTACCGATGGGGAAGCAACCCATACGAGCATGAGAAACGGCGAAATTTCGAGATCGCTAATAGATTTCTTCATAACGAAAGCCGGAATGGCAGATAAGTTGGAGATATCTACAGATTTGGCAACTACTTCGGATCACGCGATTGTGTGTGCCCACTTAAGATGGGACGAAGGGGAAGAAGTCAAAGTATCAAGAAAGGTTACAGGATGGGATATTGATGGGCTCAAGTCGGAGGAGGAAAAAGAAAATTATGAAAAAGCCAAAAAATTTTGGGAGGACAAGAGCTCAGAGAGACCTATGTTGACCGAAGAAAGCAGCGGAGAAGAATTACAGAAGGAAGCTGAGTGGGTACAGCGAAATTTTGTTAATCATCTTAATAGGTGCTGTAAAAAAGTTAAAGTTTGTGCGAGATCAAAGAGGTGGTGGAATGAGGAGATCGCAGAAAATAGAAGGATTTTGGGCTCGTTGAAGAGGGCCAGACGAAGGGGGGAAGCGACGCAGCAACAAGTTAAGAAGCAGCGAAGCAACGTCCGAAGGATAATCCGACAATTGAAAACGAAAATGTGCCAGGAGTTTTTGGCTTCAGCTACAAAGAATCAGGTATGGCAGACCTTGAGGTATACGAAACCGGGGGGCCAGCAAATGACAAAGACTTTGAAATCCAGGGATGGAGTGGTGGCGGAATCCTGGGAGGACAAAGCAGAGTTAATAAAAGAAGAAGCGTTCCCAAGACCTTTGAAGGGTGTGGAGAGAGAGGCCCAAAGAGAGGGAGGGGGAATGTGGAAGAAAATTACTGATGAGGATATCTGATTGGCTCTATTCGATCAATCAGTTAAGAAAGCACCTGGTCCGGATAAACTGGGATTTAAGGTGATAAGATTGTTGTGGGAGTGGGATGCTCCCAGAATAATCGCAATCGTGAAAACGTCTTTTAGGTTAGGAGTACACCCGCGAGTTTGGAAGGAAGCGAAGGGCGTGGTTATACCGAAACCGAATAAGCCAGATTACGGAGTCGCCAAAGCATACAGGGTGATAACGTTGTTGAATTGTCTGGGAAAAGTTGTCGAGAAAGTAGCAGCTAACGCAATAGCAGAGGAGTGTGAGCGAAGGCAGCTACTTCATGATGGACAGTTTGGATGCAGAAAGAGAAGGTCAGCAATAGATGCGGTTGGAAGGTTGATGAGAAGAGTAGAAGAGGCGTGGGGAAGGGGGAATACTGCGGCAGTGCTGTTAATGGATGTCAAGGGAGCCTTCCCGCATGTGGCGAAGGGGAACTTGATAAAGAGAATGGAAGAAATGGGATTTGAAGCCGATCTGGTGAGATGGGTGGAAAGTTTTATGGAAGAAAGAAGAGTGATTATGTTGATGGACGGGAAGGAGGGGGACAGTATGGATGTGGAAATGGGAGTTCCGCAGGGGTCACCAGTGTCTCCAGTACTTTTCGTTATATATCTCTTGGGATTGTTCGGCAAAGTTGAGGAAAAAGAAAAAGAGTGTGGAAGTGAGGGTATATCTTTTGTCGATGATGTGGCATGGGTGGTGGAAGGTGAAGATGTGGGGGAATGCACATAACGATTGGAGAGATGTGCCGCGGAAACAGCAATTTGGGCGAAGGAAAACGCCTGTCAGTTTGACATTGAAAAAACCGAAGCGATATTGTTTACTCGAAGGAGAAACAATAAGGAACCGAAGATGAAGCCCAAGATAAGGGTCGGAAGTCATGAGGTTCCATACAACAAAGAAGCGACGAGATGGTTGGGAGTATGGCTGGATAGTATGCTGACTCTGAATGACCATACGAAAAGGATTTTTGCGAAAGCAAGAAGGGCTCAAAGTAGGGTGCGATCCTTGATGAGTACGAAAGGATTAAACCCGGAAGGATGGCAACGAATTCAGGTCGCTGCAGTACAGGCTACCGCGTTATACGGAGCGTAATTGTGGTGGAAGGGACAACAAAATGGAGCGAATGAGGTGCAGAAGTTATTGAATGAACAAGGCAGAAGGGTTACCGGATGCTTTAGGACAACACCTCAAGGAGCTCTGATGAATGATGCTGGACTTAGACCGGCAAATGCGATTCTTAATAACCGAGTTAGGCGGTATAAGATGAGGCAAATGATGATGCCCGATGCTACAGGCGGAGGGAGAATGATAGAAATGGAAGGGAA
>Ga0307514_10000320_pt1 | contig 115090 bp, 99 predicted proteins | sample 16_EM_MG_FD_203088 | JGI IMG/M metagenome (GOLD analysis project Ga0307514, IMG submission 203088) | Populus trichocarpa ectomycorrhiza microbial communities from riparian zone in the Pacific Northwest, United States - 16_EM | ecosystem: Host-associated > Plants > Roots > Unclassified | place... | reverse complement strand
ACCAAGTACAGCATATACCAAGTACAGCATATACCAAGTACAGCATATACCAAGTACAGCATATACCAAGTACAGCATATACCAAGTACAGCATATACCAAGTACAGCATATACCAAGTACAGCATACACCAAGTACAGTATATACCAAGTACAGCATACACCAAGTACAGAATACACTATGTAAAGCATACTACAGGCAGAGCATTTACCAAACATTTTATGTAGTCCTTTTATTTTCATGACTTCAAGTTAATTCCTGAAAGCAGCTTCAGGTTCTGGTGTGCCTCTCTTTATATTTACTGCCAGCAGCCAACTCTCCATGAGAGCTCCAAGGTAAAGTCAATCTGTCCCACTCCGACGCATCACCAATCACAAACGGTATAATATGGTTGCACTACGATGTGTACCTGCAAATTGACAATATCCAGATCAACTGACTGCAGATGGATGACCTTCTGATCAACTATTTCCATCTACTCTTGCAATTTCCCTATGTCATGTCACCCAAGTGCATCTCCAAACTTGCTGGATCCTGGCCTCAGAGTCTATCACTGAAATAACTCCATCATTGCCTCCAAGTGCATCTCTCAGTATACTCAATTGTGACCACCAAGAGCATATCCAAACCTCCCTGATTCAGTCCTTCAACTGTATCAATAAGTTCATCGTAGCATAGAACATGGCATTGCCGTCTTAGGAGGAGTTTGAACCGCACTGTGATGAAACATTGGAGCCAGAAGGTAGACAACCAATTATCCACACACCGCCGCACCTCATGCACAATTCCAAAAGAAATTCGTCACAAAGAGTGGTTTTGGCTCAAGGTGCAGAAGAAGAACGCGAGAAGATATGATAGTACCTTGCCGGGAGAATACACACAGTTGCATGGATTTACAACATCCTGAACATAGCAAGTGAGATTAATAGTTGTGAAAGATAGAGTGTATAGTTCATTGTAAGCTCAGGTGGCAAGAGATGAGATACAAGACGTGAAGAAAGCTATCGACCATGTGGTCTTCTGAATATATACTCCCCGTCTATCCATCGATATCCACTACCTCTGGATCTCTCTACACCTGGCGTCGCACAGTGCATTTCCATCATCCTTGTCTCTCCGTACTCCGGCTGTCGCTCAGTCTACTGCCAAGCTGTGTGGTTGTGGTGATGAGGAATTGATTTTCCCGCAACAACTCCTCCCTGGCCGTTTGTGTGAACCACACCTCTCTTTGTCCATCCTATATAACCTTATACCCAAATCCGACAGATTATACGAATAACAGAAACCCAACTGGGAGAGCATATGATTATCATTAACCCAAAGGAAAGACACAAACGTAGACCCAAAGGAAATCCATAAACTCAAAGGAAAACTATAAACCCAATGGTAACCTATAAACTCAAAAGAATCCGATAAACTCAAATGAAAAACATAAAGACTCTTACTCCTTGCGCACCCATTTTCGCCTGCCACCCTCCGTGTCTGTCTTCCTGTTTACTTGACTGCTTGTGAAGTAAGAGGGGATGCCCAGCCACGTATCAAATCAAACTATCGCCTCACACAACACGTATATGGCTGCTGTGATTTGTGCCTGGGCCTCCATGAACATCTCCAGGTATTGGTTTACTGCTTGGTGGAAGATAGATACGGCTGTGTCCCCCATTTTTCTCTTGTACTGTGCCAACATTGTCATCTCATCAACCAACCATCTCTTGCAGTCTGGGTCGAAGCCGACCCATTGTAGGAAGCAGTGCACGTATTCTTCATCCTCAATGTTGTTCTCGTCGGAACAGCTACTTTTGCTACCGGGAGTGGCAAGCTGGCCAGGTTTTGGGGTGCTCTGCTGATTAGGATCGGTAGGTTGTACAGGCCACTTTCACGGTTGGATCTGGCTGGGTTGTACCGGCCTTATTCTTGTTGGGCACCGGTCAGATTGAACTGGGGTCAGTCTGGGTGGCCGCTGCCGGGATTGTACTGGTGTCATTCGGTGTGGACACTGGCAGGACTGTACCGGCGTCTTAGTTGGTCAATGCTGGTGGGATTGTACCAGCATCTCTCGGTGGGTGCTGGTGAGATTTGACCAGCGTCTGTTGGTGTTGTTTATTTATACTGTATGCACTATAGTCAGAGTATGACAGGACCTAATACCCCCGCCACATCCGGGCGAGCCGGCTAGGTTGCCGAGCTCCCCCCTGAAACCCTCCATCTCTGCTGACAAATGAAAGCCAAAAGACAGACAAGCAAACAGAAAAAAACAAACAGTTATAAACCCACCACCATCGCTCCCTGCACCTGAGTTTTACCGGCATCATTCCCAGCGGGAGTGCTAGTTCCATACTCAGATCCATTCTCGGCCAGGTCCATCGAACGCCCTCCAAAGTTGATCTCAATGTTTCACATTTCATCACCCGTGGTTGGTGGTTGTGACGGTAGGAGCAGCTTGCACTAATTGGGGGACGGAGGTGGACCAGATATCTCATGGTCGGCCGGTGGCACTGATGATGAGATGATACCAAGTTGATTGGCGTGATTGTGGTCATCCATTCCAGGGTAATAACTAAGTGGCATTACTAACCCCCAATACCATTTCAGGCCCATAGCTTCGTAGTCGATTCCTTCTTCCAGCTCAGGGCAGCCATTATCTAACAGCATTTTAGCTTCCTGGAAGGCGCCTGAAGTATACAACATGTTCGCATTTCACTTCTGGATTAGCTTGGTGAGATGGTTGACATATGCACGTTTGAGGCATCTCTTTGCTAACCTGGAATCCGTGGATGTTTAGTTGGCAATTGAATTTAATGGCATCCACTTCTCACTTCCTCTGGTGTTGCTTAGGATTTCATGAAGTTCGGGATATTGTTGCCAGAGGTCTCCCAGCTTCTTCATTGACCATGTCTTCCTCTACTGTGCAGAGTGATGTTGCTATATGATTTCCCTAACCCTGCCGGAGCTGTCGAGAGCCTTAAGAAAATCATTGTATTGCTTGTACTTCAACTTCTCCCAGTTAAGGTTTCTCTCTGCGCAGTTCAACTGCCAAGCGACCTCAGCATTGATAGCATCAGTAATGTCGCCAAAGAGATCAGAGATCTCCAGAATAAAGTTCACTTGGTTTTGTGGGGAGAGCTCTTGAGCGGCGATCCCCATGCCTTCCTGTTGGGATCTGACAGGTCAATTGCAAAAGCATTCACTGCTGAGGTGTGATAGTGGCTCCAATGAAAAGGTTACTGGAGAGGGGTTGCTAGTGATAGTAGAGATGTCCAAGGAGCTGGTATACACAGTAATGGCGGTGAAGGTGGTTGCAGTGGTGCTGGACACAGTTGTGGTGGCTGCAGTTGTGGTGGCTGTGGTCGTGGTGACTGCAGTTGTGGTGGCTGCAGTACTGGTGGCTGCATTGGTGGCGGCTGCGGTGGCAGAGTCGAAGCTCAAACCTGTGTTGGTGGTGGTCAGAGATGCATCGAAATCCATGGTATCGCTGAGTGCCGGTGCAATGTCATTCATTGTTGTAAACGTGATGTCAGTTGTCGTTCATCGGTTCCGGTTGAGATGCCGATATTGGGCACAGCAGTCGGTTTGCAGAGTCAGATGAATGGTACAGTATGGTGGCTGTCTTATCTTAGGAACTTGGGAGGGGAGAGCTTTTTATATACCTGGAGGGGTACTCAGTGCTAGATCCATCTTTCTCTAGGCTCCATGTGGTTCACTGTTTCCCTAGTATGCTCTGGTTCAATCTCGCCACAACTTCTTCGCTTCTTCATGTCCTCTTTCTCCGGTTGTGCTCAGTGGTTTGGCATATCTTGCTCGTTATTGCTGTTCTTGGTGGTAAGCTTTCTGCCCACTCAGGTAATAGTAATTGTCTCACTTGTCTCAAGGTTCCTAGAGGGTTTGGGGAGAATGGTAGGAATTCTTGATGTAGTATGGGTGCAACTCAGCCAATAGGAATATTGTTTCCCACTCCATCTCTCATATCCATGCAATTGTGTGGATTCGCGACATTCCCAACACTATTTGTTATGGTCCATGCAATGGATTCCCTCCCTTCCCCTCTTCATCCCCCTTTCCTTCCCCCTCCATCTGTGTTTCCCATCATTGTTTGAACGAGTGGTCTGCCTGCACCGGATTTGGGGCGTTCAATTTATCAACCAGCTCCTTACACCCCGCAATATCCTCTGCCCGTACCCATGATCATTTCTCCCACTCTTTCCACTTAGCTGAATACATCCATCATCCTGCAGTATATTTTCAGCCTGCTCCTGTCTCAACCTCAAACTCCTCAAATTACTCCACTTCCTTCTCTTGGGTGGTGTTGGGCATGCTAATTTCTCGAGCACCATGTATGCCTTTGTTGCAAGTGAAAAACGTCTTCAGTCGAGTACCAGCTATCCTTCCAAGGAGCTCTGCTCCATCCAGTTCTGCCAGTCAATAAGTCGCCAGGCTCAGTGCAATTTGTGTGACTCAGTAACGTTCTCGCCACCTGGCACGCAGTTTGGCACTGTGAGACTGCTCTGTCATGGTTTAGTGAATGAGTTCCAATCCTCCAATATCGAGACCTTCAACTTGGCGGTTGGCTGCTTGGTCGAAGTAATGTTTGTTGGCAGCTCTTCACTTCTACAGGTTTTGTATGGCAGCATCGATATCCTATCGCCATCATTCCGGATGTCTTACTTCAGCTGCTGTCAGTGATGCTGCCTTGTCGATTCCTTGGATGCAGTTGGCGGTATTCCATGTTGTGTTCTCCAGCTGTATTGGAAGTGCTTCATCTTGGCCAAACATGAGATGGAATTGAGAGTATCCATTCATACGTCTGACAGGTATCCTGTCGGTCCAAAGCACTGCTGATAAGTGGTCAATCCAAATCTCATTAGGTTCATCAGGAGAGGCTGAAAGTTTGGATAGTGCATTTGCAATTGGTGTGTGTCCTTCTTCAATTACTCAGTTAGCAGTGGCATGCCATGGGGTTATGGTTATCTTCAGGATATTGTAACTTTGAGGAAGAGCTCGGTCCATTTCTTGCTCTCTGCGGCTCAATCTAGTACCACACTTTCCGGGGTTCTGAACCAGCAAATTACCTTCTCAAGAATGAAGTCTGCTACTGTCTCTGATGTACCCTACATTAGTGGTCTTGCATCCGCCCACCCACTGAGGTATTCCCTGGCTACCACTAGTAGGTGATACCCCATTGTCCATTATGGGCATGTACACAATATCCATTCCTACTCGCTGCCATACGTGACTGATGGTTTGGCTTTTCAGGGGTTCTTCATACCATAGAGGCGCTCTCTTCTTGTGCTGCTCCCATGTTTTCACCCAGTCCATGATGTTGACATACATTACTGGCCACCAGTACTGCTCTACTATGTTTGGGAATGTTCCTTCTCTTCTACAGTGCCAGCTCAGTTCGTGTGCAGCTACCATTGCTTTCATTTTCTGCTCAATGCTCACTGCCATCATTGCCAGGGGTTCATTGTTTTTGTGCGTCCGGTACAGTACTCCAACTGGAATGGGGTATTTCACTCCTTCCCACCGAAATTGCTGCATTTCGTTCAGCGATTATTCATTCAGCCACTTCAGGTTCTGAACTTTTTCGCCTATCTCCATCCATCTCCCTCCGTATTCCTCAGCTAGTCTCAACCCAACACATAGTTTGTATGTTCTCGTCTTCCGCTCTCGTTCTGTTCCTTGTTCCACCCATATACCCCGTAACCTTGCTTCAATTGGTTTCTCTAGATTGTCCTTCTCTACTGGGTCAGATACTCTTTCCCCACGAGGCCGCCATAGGAGGCCATCAGGACCTCCATTTGGTCTCCCTGGAATGTGGTTCACGTCGGAGTCAAACAGCCGTATCCATGGTATCTTACGGGTGACTAGTGCTCCTGGCAGGTCATTGGCGGGCAGGTTTTGTTGGTGCACTAATGTGTTAACATCTGTCTCCATGAGGAATCTGCCCCTATATATGTAATCATAGATCTTCTTCAGTGCCTTCACTGGCCCATGCCACTCACATTTCCCCATGCCATTTCTCCTTTCAGCATTGCTCCAGAGCACACTTTCATAGTGACACAGGTGAAGTCCTTTATTTTCATCTTTCTGCTGTAAGATTGCCTCCCATCACTCAAAGCTGGCATCAACTCCCACGACCATTTGCCTGGTGCCATTGATAATGACTAATGCCTTCAAAGCAGGAACGTTGCAGAGAGCCTCCTGCAAAATTGCTACAGCGGTCTGTTCTTCAGCCTCTAATTAAAACTCGACATCCTTCCGTAGCATTTGGAACAAGGTGCCTCCAACTATTGCATACTCAGGGATCAATATTGAATAGTATGTGCAAAGTTGTAGAAATGCCCTGCACTTGTTACGGTTCTCGCACCAGGGCGAGAGTTAGCAACAGTTCGAAATTGGCGGTTCGGTTCCGAATCTGGGTTGGAACTGAACTGGAACTGTGGCAACGGGTTTTACCCCATCAAAAAACCAAACCGCACCGAACTGGCAGTTTTTTGGCTGGTTCCGCATTTTCGCAAACTCAGAACTTTGGCTGCAATTAAGTATTTGAGTATTGATTGTATCACAATAAGATATATACGTAAAAGATGCAGTTTTAAATGCTGTTTCACCTCCCATGCTCCAATTTGCAATCCGATCACTATTCATTGAGTCATTTCAAAAAACGTCAAATTTTGGGCATTATTTAATAGCAACTGAACGAATAGTGATCGGATCGCAAATTGGGCAATTGGAGGTGAAACAGCATCTAAAACAGCATCTTTTACGTATATATCATATTGTGATACAATCACAACTCAAATACTCAATTGCAGCCAAAGTTCTTAGTTCGCGAATATAAAGCTCTGCTTTATGATCTACCTGGCCAAAAAACCCCGGGTTAATATCCGGTCCGGGTAACAACTCTGCCAGGACAGAGCAGTTCGGTGTTTTAGACGGGTCTGCAACTGAACTGAACCGTTTTTCCGGTCCAAACCCGGAAGGCTGGTGGGTTACCCGCACCCATTGCTAACACTAACCAGCGCCAGTTTCACACTTTGTTGACCTTTGACACTTGCAGCAACCTTCCTGCTACTCCACAGACAAATACGACAATTTGTACTCCATTCCACCACCACAAAGACTTCTCTCCGGACATGGTGGCTCCAGCTCTGCCCACTCCGGCAAGTACATCATCGAGGTTCTGGAGGTGATTCATAACAAACTTTTCAACTCAAGCCCACCCTTCCACCTCCTCCTCTCCATACCGACTTTTTCGCCCATTTACTACGACATTATGAACAAATACTTCCATGATTGATCCCAGGTGAGCATTTTGTGTTTTCTGAGGTACTCTGACAAATGATGATACCGAATTGATAGCTACCTGTATGAATCTGGTTGGCCGTTGCATGCCTTGCGCAGTCTGGAAGGCCATATAGTCCCAGCTTTCCTTGTGCATCATTTTTTGGTTATACCCAGAGTGAATGTCAATCAGTGAAGAAATGGGCAGCCCGGCGATGGCTCCCGAATACTCTTCAACTTCAGGCAGTATCCGGGCATCTTCCAATGTACGCTGATTCGCGGTCACTGCAGAGATAATCAAGCGGTACTTCCCATTACTCTTTGGGACTAAACAGTTGGCATTCCTGCAGGGGCCCCAAGCGGGCTCGAATAGGCCCTGCCGAACTCTCTCTTCTATCATCTCTTGTTCCACTGGAATGATTTTCTTCCGTATGTGGAATATACAATCCTTCCAGACATTCTGCGCCAACTCCACTCAGATATGATGGGGTGGCTCGATCTGGTAGCTGATTGTTTCCAGTTCCTCCCATGTCCCCCAGAGAGTAGATTCTCTATTTGATAGCATACCCAGGAGGGCTTACTTCTCTTGTAGCCTTAATATGCTCCCTTTCTGTAGTTTTCGTAATCTCTGAGGTGTCAATCTTCCGCCTCTGGCTCCGTGCGAGAATTCGGAATAAACTACTCGTTCGAGGGGCGTTGGATTTGGAATGCCTGGGCGATAGCAGATCCTCTCCAGTCGAGGCTGGTATCTGGTGTACTCCCATCCAGGCAGGGATCAGGCTTCAATTTCAGGGCTACACATTTGTAGCAGTCATGCGCCCAGGCTGTTTTGATGATTATGTTTAAGTGGCACTTTGCCGAATGAAGATACAAGAAAATGGGTTGTATTTGACATGGATCCCGATAATTGCCATTTTAGGAAATGCACGCATGAGTCATGGATTCTCTCCTGGTTACCCTGATTTCCTTCACCAGAGTCTCCTCTCCCATTTGTCACTCCTCTGCTACCATCCTCCTACCCAACTCTCTGACTACCAGTCCTTCCTCCTCTTCCCATTCATCCTCCCAATTGATGCTGCTTCCCATTGACTTCCACACCACCTTTGACAGACCCCCATTTTTGACTGACTGTTTTCCTTCTTCCTTGAACATTTTCTGCTTTTTCTCGCTGTGTAATCATTCCACTTTCCCTGCCAGCGCCCTCTTCCTATCAATCAACTTCTTCTCTTTTCCTTTTCTACCATTCAAGCGATTTTCATTCCATTCTTTCCTTCCAGACTCTCCAACCTCTTCTCGTTGTAGTGCTGGGGCCTGTCGTTCGTAGTCACCCTTGATGTAACTAGGTGTATAAGCATCCTCAGCTGCTGGCAAATCAAACCCTCCTGTCTCCCGGAGAGGTGATGACAAACATCACCTTCCCTGTCCCATTGATGGCTGAGATTGTGATCTTGCAACTACCATTGTCCACATTCCACTCACACATTCAAGTGTAGGGTATCGAGGGGCGTCTCAAGATAACCTGTTCCGATCCGGATTTTGCTTCAATGATAGGCACTGCAGTGACAACCCCATCAACGTTGACTGGCACGGATATCGCTACATTTGTCAAATCAAACCGATTGACATCAGCAGTCATCATTAACCAGGCAGTACATTTCCACGCGATGTTCAACTCTCTGGTGACTTCTTCGCTCGTCACACATATTCCAGATCCACCATCGATGAGCATTGGAACTGTGTGCCTGTGTATTCTTCCGAGAACGGTTGGAGAGTTTTTAGCATCCTGGTTTTCGGTGTATCTGGTGTCATCTTTCAGGCTGCAGATGGCAGAAATGTGAGCAATTCCAATTTGCATTGGAGCAGCTGGGGTCCTGGCACGGAGTTGCCTGTGGTTGGGAACAGGTAACGTTGTAGCCTTTGGTAGGAGTCAAAAGGTCAAGTCACTGGTCTCTCTCTCCTGATAGGCTAGGATAGTGTAGTCGAGTATGCAGCTTCGCAGGACTTTGTAGCCTCCAGTATGCAGGGCCGGTACTTTTGTATGCGGCACTGTCAAAGCCTCTGTGGTCTGTGGAGTCGTGTTTTCAATGGGGTCCACCATCGCTAGTTGCTTGCTCAATGCTACCACTTTCCTAATTGTTCACTTGTGCTTTTTACTAGTACTCGGTGAGACCTCTGGGAGCTGTTCATCGATACATACTCGCTTGTCGTCACCCCTGGACACCTCGTCAGTACTCTTCAGTCTCTCATCCACGATAGCATATCATCCCTGTATGGCCATGACTGCGGACCTTTTTTCTGTCTCTTCCTCATCTAAATGTGGATCTCACTCCTCTTCTGTTTCACTTTCCATCTTGTCCTACGCACTGCTATCACCTTGCCCATCTTCTTGCTCTTCATTCTCATCACTCAGTTCCTCAATTTGGTCTCCCTCACTTTCTTCCTCACATTCCTCTGCAATAGACCAACCAGAGTAGTACCCATGAATTTCTGACAGCAGCCGGGCAATCCCTGAGCGAACTGCAATTTCCTGAGCACCTGACCTTCCCAACAGCCGCGATCTTGCAACCTGCTGCTGCTGAGGCGGCTGTGGTGCAGCTGGAGTGGCTACTCCCACTCCCTGCTGCCATTGCCAAGCTACTTCACTGGCATACTCCCGAATTGACAAAAACCTTTTCTCTGGTCGATATCCAGATATCTCCCCTTCCATTCCTCCTCTTTGTCCTACAGTTAGTCTTCCACATTCATTTAGGAGGACTATACCTGATTGCTAGTCAGTGCACACATTGGAACAGAACGTGTGGATGTGTCCAAGCTCATTACACTGGATGCAGCGTGCTAATCCTAGCCATGAAGACTGCTGGTAAATGGGTCCCGGTTGGTAGGAAGCAGATCACGTGCGTGCATTCAGAGGTGGGCAGATCATTGGTGTGTGCAGAGGAGGATGGTCAGCAGCTATGGTAGATGCCCTGGCAGTCTGGTAGCCTCCATATTTGGCCTCAGTCGCTTTGCTCAGATGGATGGTAAAAGCCTTGAAGGCCTCCATCATGTTGTCCGTCTTTGTGTAGATTGTATCTTCGGCTTTACGAAAGGGAAATTCCTCTGTCGGTTATACAGGAACCAGGGTCGCTTCGCAAACAATTGCCGAGAAGTTCACCCCTGCTGGCATTGGCGGGAGCCGAACTCGAGGTGGGATTGAGTAAGGAGAGAATGTCGGTGCCGTACATGTTCCTTCTGATTCCCGGCGGTGGAGGGCATTGGTGGTTGTGCATATGTCGAGGACATGCTTTCGCAGTTTGCGATATTTGAATGTGAAGGGGTCACTGCATTCCAGTTCAAGTTTCAGTACCACTGTCACTCTCACATCGCTTGCGAGGGCTCTGAGCAACATTGCCACCTGTGAGTACTTGGCCATGGCTCCCTCGTTGATCATAATGTGTCCGATGTTGTAGTTGGCAAGGTGAAAGGCTTTCAGGCTGACATTTCCATGTTCATGCTGGCCTGTGCAAAGTTGCTACAAGTACCATCTTGTGTACATATAGACGTGGCTATCGGCGTGGTGGAAGGAGTCCTTCAGTTCCCCCTTTAATTGCTCCCATTCTGTCCTCAGATGTCAGTTCATCATTTTGTTCATTTCCTGGAACGTTTCCAAGAAGCAGTATGGGAAGGTTGTGACGGCATTCCCTACCGCTGGGTCGGTCCCAGTGCATGATGAGAGGCTTTCGTACACCTCGATGCATTATGTAACGTCCGCTCCTCCGAATTTTGGGATGTCCATGGTGCCGAGGAGTGGCAGTTGCTTCTTTTCCTTGGCAATGGTGATGGCCAAGGACTCAATGAATTGCTATTGATCTTGTGAATGATTGGGCGAGGCTCTAGAGGAACGTCTGGCGCTAGTGGAGGATCCAGCATGACTTCCGGGTCCAGCACTGCAGGAAGCGGTTCAGCTAATAGAATCCGTGGCAGCAGTAGTTCGACAGTGTTCAGTTGACATCTTGATACGGTTTGTAGCGGTTTGGAGATTGAAAGGTGGATGAGGTGGTGAATTGGCAGTAATTGGTGATCTAAGGTCAATTGCTAGTTTGTGAGTTTTTGGAAGGTGCGTTAGATTGATTGGCGCTCATTTTGAGGTAGCTCTTTGTTTCGTTCTTTTCCTAGTCCAGTTTCACCACCTCTCACAGTCCTCTCTCTTAGTATCTTGCTAGGTCGTCCATTATATTCTGTCGCCTGCAACTTCCCCCTTGGAATGGTTGTACGCTTATTAGCACTTCTCACAATCTTACCGCATCGTTGATTCCTTTACTTAGTATTCCTTCTGATCAATATTTTTCTTATTGCGGGGTTGGCATCCTTTTTTCGCTTGAACTATTTCGTCCAGGTATCAGGTTGGTGCCTGTCATTCTAGTGTTAGGTTGTTCCCTGTAGTCCCGGTGTTGGATCGGTGCCGCTCATCCTGAACTTATGTTGGTTCCTGTTAACCAGGTATGAGGTCGACACGTGTCGTCTCATCTGCGAGATCAGTGTCAGTCATTCCGGTTTGGGGTTGGTGCCTTTTGTACCATCTGCGAGGTTGGTGCCTATGGTCCCAGTATGTGGTCGGCCCATTTCATGTGGGTGTTAGGTGGGTGCCTGTCGTCCCGGAGTTAGGTTGCTACCTGTCGTCCGGTGTTACTTCTGCGCCCCTTCCTCTGTAGTGGTCTTGGTATCAGGCAGCGGCTTTTGTCTGGTGTTAGTTTGGCGCCATTTCCTATGCATTCCTTTCGGTATCTGATTGGTGGCTTTCTTCCGGCGTTAGTTTGGCGCCATTTCTTCAGTGTTGGTCGAGGTATTTGGTCGGTGCCTTCTTAGTTAGTAATGTCGATGTACGCAGCTTACCACATCCTGCATTCCAATACAACATTGGTAGTATTGTGACTTGGAATGTACTCACTTCCTTTGGCGTTGAGCTCCGCTCACCGGGTAGGTATCATTCGTCAGTCACTTGCTCCATATTTACCTGGATGAGTTAGTAGGGGTCTGTCCTGCCAATCCATACTCACCTTTCCAGACCAGAATCTGTGTTTGGGCTCTCTTTGTGGTAAAACAGTGGGGCTAGATGGCAGAGAGTCCATCATGAACACTCCGCCACACCTCTCATGGTATTCCAAAGGGAATTCATGACAAAGAGTGGTTCTGCCTTGAGGAAGGTAGGAACAGAGTGAGAACATATGCTACTACACAGCCGGGAGGATCAATGCAATTGCGCGGATTCCTGAAATGTCAGACAGAGCAAGTGAGATCAAAAGATGCAAATGATGGAGTGTATAATTCGTTGTATGATAAGATCACATGTGATGAGATACAAGATGCGATGCAAACTAGGCACCCTGGGGTCTCCCAAATATATACTGCCTGTCAGTCTGTCCATCTCCACTACCCCTGTATCTCCATACATCCGCCGCCGCCCAGAGTATTTCCATCATCCCTGCAACTCCCGACACGCACCATCGCTCAGTCCTCTACCAGGACAATTGGTGATGGTGGTGAGAAACAGATGTTCCCACCACAGCAGTCCGTTCGAATGGGTGACTTATTTGGCTAGTTGACTGAGATAGCTGTATGCGACCAAGAGAGCAGGAAACATAAGGAAGACAAAGCTTGGCCAATCACATGATTTTAAACACTCATGAATAATTTGATGTACTCAGGTCCAGCCAAAGAGAGTGGAATCTTTGTGGCAGTGGAGTCAGAGGTAACAGTGGTAGTACTCACAGTGTTATACCACTCGACCATCATGGTCAGTGAAGTATAGCAGTGATTTGTCATAATGAACACATGTCAGGATTTTAGGTCAAAAATCACATGTATTCATAAATACATAAGTTCTTAACCACACAGCAACAGTTCTTCATATGCAACATTTTTAGTCTCCCTTGTACCATTGTGTACAGTCAGAAGCTTACCGCATGAGTCTTTGTATCTAATTTGCGATACGCTGTAGCAGAGTTGACCATGTGAAAACCTGTTTGAGCGGAGGTCCAAGACAACCATATCCAGTGTTGGACCTTGATGGCTACCGAATGCAGTATCATCTGCCAGTCGTAGAGGAAGTATATATTCTGGAACAGTAAAAGCGCAGTTATTGGGGTTGAACTCGAAAGTTATATGATGTATACCAAATGTAGAAGGTTTTGAATGAGAGTTGACAAGACAAATTTAAATGAATTTTTGGGTAAACATTCAACCAATACTGGTCAATTTTCGACCAGACTCTCATTGATGTCAATATCCCTCATAACGGTACATAGTACACATTGTTTTAACCCGAGTTCATGGGCAGGACTCCATTTTCTCATTGATGAGCAAGATAGCCCATTGAGGCTACTGGATGGGCAATTGGCAGACTTTATTCTTTCTCTTTGATTGAATCCAAACTGTAATATGTAACTGAAAGAAGTTAGCTGAGTAGATGGAGATGGGTGGAGGTGTGGAAGACTTTGTTCGTTTGGTGGACGGTTGAGCATAGATTCCTTGAATACATCAATGTAACTGTTTCAAAAACTTAGAAAAGAATTGCCTATTCATCCTTCAGAATTTGCGAACAGTTCAGGGGGATGTAGGAAAGCCATGACTGTGTCAATAGTATCAATATCAGCAATCAGATAGAGCAATAAACCAGCTTCATCAAGTCCGACAGTTCCTTCCTAGATGTTGTCAACAAAATGCGCACATTCACGATGCAATAAGTTACAAATTGGTTCATATACATGGCGAAGTGAAAACGAATGCCACAAAGGACACGAATCTATGGACTTGTCGATGGAGTCAAATTTCAACCAGAATAGATGATTTCAGCCACTTGGCGAAAGTTACCGATTCCAATGAACATATTACCGCCAAAAGGGGAGCTGTTTGCAGTAATACCTTATAATGATTTGTTGGCACACTCTAAAGCAGATCTGTGAGCCATGGGAATGTCTTCCCAATTGATGAGATCAGCAACAGAAAGGTGAGGAGCACAATGGGAGTTGGGTTGAATATTTGAATGAATTTAAGAGTTTTTCTGGTAAATCCGTTAGCAAAGAGTAGGAAGAAGGGTGGAGAGATAAACTTGATATCCTGGAATCCCAAATGCTGAATAAGCAATCCATCCTATTTCACAGGTGGTCACAGTCAGAGCAGTAACAAAAGCAATGACCAGTATACAATGTTAGGATTGAAGCTTTGCCTATACAGCTAAACCAAAGAAATATTTGCCACAACCACTGTTGCCATTTACTTAGAAAGCCGTATTTTGACACTGAGGATCAGTAACTGTCATGTTTATCGTTTGAAATACAGCAGATTGCTGAGCATCCTTAGAGGTGAACATATTGTTTACTGTGAGTGCTAAGTCATCGGATCCAAGCCTAACAGTTTCATTTTTAATTTCGACTTTGTAATAATGTTTACCAGGGTCAGTAAGACCAAAGTTGTCTGGACTAGCAGCAGATATTGCGAGAAAATTTGGATATCAGACATACAATTTAGGAATGCTGGTTCAATGATTCGAATACATTGCACATGGTCAGCGGAAAGCTCATCCGTGTACTGGTTCTTGGGATACAGGGCAGGAGCCCGAATATCAACTATATGATAACCATAGTGAAAACGCACATAGTAAGGAGCATAATACAGGGATACAGCTTTTTGTAAACAAAGTTCGGCTTTGGCAATATCGGCAACTAAGTAATTGAAATGTTCACCTTTCCAAGGAGAAACAAATACCAGTCTACACACGATATTGTCTCAATTTCGAGCGGAGATGTGTTGCGGCACATTGATATTGGGTGAAGGCCTTTGTAACCACTGATCACCAGGAAATGTTCCATTGTGTGGGAAACATTTGTGTAAGGATTTGGCTTAGAAGTCAGTGTCTTTTAGGGTGGTCAACAGAGGAATATTTGGAAGTGCAAAATTCCTCAAAAATTTAGATGCAGTAGATGCAGATCCGTTTTGTCAAGGCATTGGGCGAACCTTTTGGCCACGTATGTATACAGGAGGCTCCTAATGCAAGTAAACGTTCTCACAATTTCGAAGCCAAATATACTCCAGTCAGCTGCAGAAGCACTGTGATTTCATGTGTTGATGAAGTTCTTCATTTCATTGACATGATCTATTCCGGGGTGAATGATCGTGCATTGAGTGCTGTTGGGGCCGTCGAAGAGATATTTATACAGATACATCAGGAAGGTAACAGTCAAGGTGACATCTACATTAGCATGGCAATCCATAAGTTCAGTTTGGAAATGCATATACAAAATGACCACCTGTCTACCTCTTTACGATGCCTATTAATCAGGGCACCAGATTAGTCGTATTCTGTTGTTCACTGCAAATGTTTCAGATAACCGTATTGATATCTTCCATTCATGTAGCAGCAGTTATTGGGAGAGAAAAGGTGATTTTCTTGGTGCATGGTATATTTCAGGATGTATTTCCGCAGGGAATGGTTTTCTTCAGAGTGGGTATGTTTGGCCAATACAACAGTGGCAATCATGTCAAAATGTAGTTTAGGCTGAATCTAGGACTGATGATTAAACAGAAATGATCATAAAGCTGAAGATTCAAACTTATAGATAATTGAGTGGAATTGAGACTGCCACCTTTAAGACGAGATGCACATGAGGCGAATCACCCTGCTGGGATTGGATGCCTTTTACTCGATAAATGAATTGATCCAAATTGGAGCTACAAAAAAGGTTAGATATGCCAAAAGCTCAATATGGGTGTTGAGGGAGTAGCTCACAAGAGAGATTTCATCATCAATGGAAGTCGATATTGAATTGGGTGAGCGACAACTGCTTGTTGGCCCAAAGCACTTTGACCAAGATATAAGCATTCTGTGATCTCAGGCTGATTAGGATTTGTGGTGACAGTGATAACAAGAGACGGACTCCTGAATTCCCTTCATCTGGCTAATGTATCTGGAACTTGTTCTAAAGCCCATCTTCTGCAAGGAATCCAGCGTGAGCCTAAATGGTTATCAATGTTGGTCTCCCCTTTTGCTCGGTTGATCAGACCATAACGTTTCTAATCCAATCTCTTGTCTTCCATATGGGAAACATGTTCACCATGTATTGGTTGGCTAGCCTCTCCAATGAATAGAAATTTATGCCATTTTGGAGTCAAAGTAAATGGTAGTACTTCATCAGAGTAGGTGTTGGGTGCATCTTTTGCCTCCATCCAGGAGTACCATGAAAGAAAAGATGCAGATACAGAGAAGGTTCATAATGGCTAATGAGTATGTCAACGGATTTGCTTTTGTTACAATCCGGACTATTGCACCAAACATATACGCTGTGTGGAGTGAAGTTGTTCGTAGTATGGTTATCTAGCATTGCAGTGATCTCGTTGGAAGTGGTGGGTTGACTCTTGAGTTCTAATGCCTAAGGGATGCCAGGAGGTTGATCTCACAGATACTGCATCATCTCCACATAAGGATTAGAGAGTTACAAGTGTCATTCGATTTGTCGAACAATTCCACTGTCGATCCTGAAAGTGGCTGCAGCACAATCTCAAACTCCTTGAGCATATATGGACCAGGGTTAAGTGCATTGACTGCGGGTGATATCTAACATGCAGTAATAAGTACGACCACAAAGTACAACTTTTGATGGAGAATGTAAGTGTGGAAAGTTGCTGTAGGTACCTAAAGTGGAGAAAAATAATAGCTTATTCAGAGTCCTCCAGATACCGGCAGCATGACCACCCAATGGAAAGTCATCCGCAGTGGCAGAATACGAAGAAAAATTCAGTACTGGGAATCGACTGTCAAACAACATGATTTGCACTAATTTGGGTCAGTAGCCAGCTATCTGGTCCGACATTCAAGGCAATGTGAATTAAGATGCAATTGGTGTGAAAGAGAAATGGGATGCAAAGAGGCAACATGATTCCACCACTTACAAATGTTTCTTCAGGAATGGGCATGTACTGTTTGACATCTGACCTGTTGGGCAGATCGATTACATCCATGACATTGCTGAGCAGCGATATATTTGTGAGATAGTGTGGACTTTGCTGGACAAAGTAGCGGATGTGAAAGTTGACGAACAAGACAGTTGCCTTCCACCAAGTGTTGAAGGGGTAACAGATGTCAAAGTATAATTCATATCAAAAGAGCGGATGGAGCAAAGGCGAACGAAAACCCATGATATATACAAATGAGGTCAAATCAATACAATATTCAGCCAGGAAGTAACACAGGACAAAGAAAACAAAAACTTGCAGATTATATGTACAAACCGGAACAAAAGAAAATACATGACTTGTAATCAACAGTTTTCAGAATGCAATGATTTCTTGACTTTCTCTGTTATAGGTGTATCTTCTGGAGTATACAGGGTAAACTCATCCAGCTCTTTTGATAATGCTGAAGTGATCCAGGCCCAATGACCATAGTGGTAGGGCTGCAATCGGAAAAAGTTAAGGGCAATGCAAGATGTATCACCACAATAATTGACTAAGAAAGTGAGGTTTACTGCACCATGCTCCGGCAAGATGATTATCCACAACTTCTATATCTTGATGGATCTGAGCCGGGAGGTTGTTGGAGAAGAAGGCAGTCATTTATGCTGAGTGTTATCAGGAAGGCTATTAACCACAGCCGAAGATATATGGATAGTAGACGTACAATTCCAATCTTTTTCACAAGTAGTGTCTGGAGTCAATCCAGCTTCGGTTGAAAGAGTATCAGAAAAAGTTGCAGTAGATGAAGATCTAGGTATCGACAAACATTGCTTCATGAGAATGATCATTACACCCATAGCCTTATCCCAAGTAAATAAACTCCCATCGATGTTAATCAATTAATTGAGTTGGGAAAGTGCGGTCTTCTGAAATTGCTTGCTTAGTGACATGATGATCCGGATTGAAAAGTCAATGGTTGGATTGTATTTGTTAACCCAGCAAGCTGCCTTTACGTTAAAGCCACAGCATGGTCCATAATCTGGTAAATCCTAGTAAACGTCTTCAACTCATCCACGAACATTGATAGGACACAGTATTGCATCAGGAGTGTTACTGATATCCGCATTCAATCCAAGCGTAGAATCAATTTTCATGACAGGGTCTAGACCATATAGACAGATAACTGACGTTTGATGGATAGTAGTATCCAAAATCATCTTTTGGTTAGATAGAGCAACAAATTTCGCACAAACATTAATGATATTGCTAGCAGAGTAAACTTCCATACAGGTGGGAAAGCAAACAGGGACTGAAGAAGACAATAACGTCTATTCAGAAGATCTAGACATGCATTCAAAATCTGAAATCAGCACAGTCGCAACGTAATATTGCAATTGCACTTGAATGCTGGGTTGGCTTATATCTAATTCTCAAGCAATGAAGCTGTAAATAAAAGCAGAAGCAGTTTGCATAGATAAAGTTATTTTCAGGGCATTTTGTCAGAAAGGTAGAAAAGGCATATCATATGCTATTCTGAATGGAGACGACATGTCATAGAACAGGTTACTGTATACGGCTTAGAGGAGGACGGTAAACAATTGTTAACAAATGAAGCAGGCGTATAGAGAACTGGTCGAACTGGTCGAAAGACGTAAGCAAGTGGATTGAGATCAGACGATATGTCAGCTAACTACAATGTCTTTAGAGCAAGAGCAGGTGCAAGCTCCGAACCGGCAAATGATATGCTCATTCGCTGATGCAAAATACAACAACATTTGTCAAAAGCAATAGAGTTGCAGTTTGGAAATGATAAGATTGGAGTAGTGGTGTAGCTGTCAGCCAACTTGCTGAAGCAGAAGGTAACTAAGCCTAAAATAGTTGTGATGGTGGGGATATCCAATATACATAGCAGTATTGATGTATAGTGATGAAGTTGCGGATCTTGCAGATCATGGGTTATACCAATTTGTATAGAAGCATTGGTGAAAAGCAGTAGAGTTGCAGTTCGAGAATGATAACAACAGAGTAATCTTGTAACAGTACGCTGATTTCTTGAAGGAGACAGCAATGAAGCCTTGAATATTGCAATAGTACCAATGTATATAACAGCATCGGAGTGCGATGATGGAGTTGCTGTACTCGACAGTTATCAACAGAATTCCTGCATACATGCAAAACAGGGCAACACACTGATACAGATAAGCAAACAGAGTATGATAACACAAGAGAGAGCAGTAAAATGCAAGATTGAAATATTGTTATCAGTCAAAGATTACATATTTTGAGTATGTTGAAATGTCATGGAAACAGGTGGGAGAAACATTTACACAGCTGGATATTAGCAACATAAAGTATGCAGAATGCGCAAAACCAAGTCGAATTCAAAAGCTATTGCCTGCATGGGCTTGCAATATCATTAGGTATTCAAGATTGAGTTGCGGCTCAGGGTGATCAATGTTATAGAGTTCTGATTCTGGACAGAGTCACATGACTAAAATGTTGTGGCGAGCCATCGTGGCTTGACACGCTGTAGGGAAATCATGGAGCTAGAAGGGAGAGAGTGCATCATCACCACTCGGTTACACCTCCCATGTCATCCAATACAAATTCATGAGAACAGGCGTTTCTGACCTGAAGAGCATCCAAATTGAGAATGAAGACATGATATGGTACCCGGCCATGAGGAGCAACCCAATTGCGTGAATCTATGAAATCTCGGCATGAGCAAGTGAGATCAAAAGCAGGGAAGCATAGAGTGTGTATTTCGTAATATGATGATAAGATGAGATGTCGTCTAATTACACATCGGTCTCAAGACTATTTGCTCCCCATTGCACAGGCCATCTCTATTTTCCGTTTATCTCTATATGACCCCTGCCATCCTCCGTCTCCCAAGCTGAGTGGTAGTGGGAGTGCGGAATGGAATTTCCGGAGGGTGACATCAGCCACAATGGAAAAAAGTTCCACCAATGATGATGCTTTGTGGTGACAGCATATCGATGAAAACCTACATTGATATACGTATAATGATCATTTCCCCTAAGCAAATCTCTTAGTTGACTTGATCTTCACCTCCATGTGCATCCCTAGACTCGCTCAACCATGGCCCCACAGCGCATATATAAGTTGACCGAATTTTGGCCTCCAAGTGCATCTACAAACTTACTACATTACTGTATCAAAGTGTGTATTTCAGTTCACTTGATCCCCATCTTCAGGCATAACTGTATCTGCTTTCAAGTACCCCCTGCTGCCAGTGCAGATATGCTGTCAGCAACATAATAGCTACATAGATACATAGATACATCAATGCATAGATACATAAGTGCAAATACATATTCACTACATCAGCATTCAAGTATTTAACTCTGAGATGTTACTACAATTGCCAGGTGCACCGGCAGCTATCCAGCTTCCTACCTTGTTGCTTGCATTCTGGAATTCTCTCAAGTTAGTCCCCTGCATTTCAAGGTTCTCCTGAGATTGTCACTAGTTGTCCTGTACCATGTATGATGTGTTTCAAATGCTTGCGGGTGACCCTGAAGGGCCATAGCATCAGTCCAGTCAACTCTGAGATTTGTCCCCAGCACTCCCTGGTGTAGCTGATAGCCACTGTATCAGTCTCATCTACTCCAGGTGTTGACCATCCTGAGATTGTACTTCAACATCTCCCATATCGTCCCAAATGCTCCCAGTGATAGCAATACATTTTTCTGATATATTGCATGCAATAAAAATCCTGCAGAAGATTTGACATATGTCTCAGAATCAACCCACTGACTGAGGATTGTTCCTGAAGAATCAATCCTACAATCCAATCTGTTCACAATGTTTATTGGGAGGGTATACAGGCAGCATGGAAAGTTATATACCCATCGTAGTAAGACAATCATTCGTCATTATCAAATTCAGGAGGACTTAGCTATCATATGCATCACAATGGGGCAATGATATAGCCGAACAATAGTACTCATGGCAGTACATGATGAAGATTATATAAGTTCCCTGCAGTTGATGACAAATAAAACATTCGCTCTTTTCCAAGTAATTTTCAGTATATACTGTGTATTAGTATTATAGGGGATATGTTGTTTATATTCTAGCTAATCACGAAAATGAATTACCGGGTGAATTCATTGTATCCCACCTCTTTTTTTGGTATGGTACACTGTGGTTGTGATTGCAACAAGCTGAACTGACTGCACTTACATTCAAATATTAATCCTGGATACTCCTATCTATCCAAAGACCATCACCACCTGAAGGTATCATCTTTATTTACCCAAATATGTACGGTCACCATTTTTGGAATATAGGCAACAATCACAACCAACATGTTAAATGGTTCATCTACCAAAACATATAATTCAATATAAACTAACTGGAGCTGCACTATCAACAAAATGACCCAATATTGATGAATTAAAGGCTATTACCCCACTGGATTTTTGAAGTAGCAGACTGGAATCTACCTAAATCTTCATCATTTGACTTGAGGAGGTGTATCTGAATGGCCATAAACAATGTATCTAACTAATGGTCTACCAATAGAAAATATATATTGTACACCATCCAATGAAGATTCTTTTTATTTGGAAGATCTATACCCCGATATCCAATCTGACATATATCCCTCATGCAACTAACACAATGGTGCATAGGAATGTAGTTGTAGTGGACAGTATGCGGTGGAAAGTGTATGGCAAAGCTGTGGTATTATACAACAAGTATTAGAAATACTCAGAATGACAGAATGTTTGGCACAAATATTGATCTGCACATGACTTTTCACAGATTCAATAGTTTGACAATCCAGCAAAAATAGTGATATATTAACATCTGAGACTTCCACCGGACAAATTCAAACTGGAATCATTCCAATTACCAGATGCGTTGGGAAAGTCCTTCTCTGAGGTGAATATCAGCCGTAACAATGAAAGTGTGATTGAAGATCATTTACATATCTTCAGGACATTGTACTCCAGAGATATTTTCAAATATATGCAGCTCCATCTAACATATCTCCCATTTCAAGCAAGCATGCATTGTTGCTGGATACACCTCCCTGAATTGAGTACTTAATGAATTTCCAGGGAGAGAAACCCCAGTGATTGGTAGTACAATCCCCAGGATCGATATCCTGGCAGAGTGACAATTCTACCCATCATTTGTATCTCTGACCAGGGGTACTTAATGAATTCATTGTGCCATCAGCTTGCCTGCCCACTTGATCACAGACATGGTTATATTAGAGCAGGCATCTGCAAGATGCTTTACAGCCACTCTAAAATTCTCGTTTGTTTAATAATGTGGTGCCTGAAAGGTACCAATCGCAGCAATGAAGTATAGCATTATGGGGTTTAGACTGTGCTTTCAGGTCAGGAATCAACACATCCCTGGTCCCAACATGAAGTGGGACTGTGCTGATAGATTTCTGGGATTATGTTACCATCTATTGGCTGCCTGGGTTGGAAATTCTCCAGAACAGATTATGTTTGTTCAAGTCACTAATGGTTCATGCCTGATGTGTGATCTTCCTAAAGGTTAGTTATTGGGGTATTCAACTTTTTGACCACTGCATAACTCTAGAGATTAGCATGTATACTTGGATTTTCTGGACAATACTAATATTGATGCACTGCCTACTCTTGGTATTCACCCAATCTGCAACCTGTTCTGGCAATTCCCCCTATGCAATGTCTATCTGCTCTGGCTGTCTGATGAATTTCAGCAGCTGCTTCTGGAATTTGTTCAGGACTTATTGAACTGGCTCCCTCCATACTTCAAAGATTGAAACATACATGGTCAATTTGACAGTCAATTCGCATGGGTCGTTTGGTAAACAGGATTGCAGGATATCTGTTAACCATTCAAGGGATTGACGGGCATCTCCTGGCGAGCAAATGAGACCAGTGAAATGAGCAGAACACTGGCACAGAACTGGACTCCTATGTTTTTCTGTTCCACAGATAATAGACAAGTTTTGGCAGATACAGCATCTGATGATTTAATAATAGGAGCAGTGCGGACATCATATAATGTCTCCCTACTCTTTTACCACCAAAATCAATCTCTTCTATCCCCCGAAGTACTATATGATAAACTAGGGTGAATCTATTAGAGACCAGATATTGTTTGTAAATAGACAATGTTGAATGCTACAGAGACCAAAGTGAAAGAGCCATTGGTAACTATATCTCATTTGTAAAGAGAACAATTCATTCACAATATTTATACTGCAATACAGATTCAGATATCTGGAGCTGAAATGGTTACTACAATAAAACTTATTCAATATCTGATGGGCCTGAACAGTACCCACAAAGTGGCAACCAAATTCTGCTATACTGATTGACAGTAGGTACAAGAGGGTTTGGAGCATGAAATCCATCCGGTGATACCAGGTAGATGCAAGTTTCTTCAAAAACTATGTTGACGTTATGAACACCATCTTGTACTGAACGTCAGACATATACTAACTGGTCCCAGATACATATTGATTCCCAACCATGCTGAAATCAAAACTGTTGCGAAGGAAGAAGTGTACAGCATTACAAATATGACCCCTAACAGGCATGTAGAACTGCAGGACCATCCATCACATGGTGAGACTGAACCCAACACTTGGATTCTCCCTGTGAAACACTGAATTACAGACTGACTGGTTTGAGGGATTAATTGTATCACCACCAATTTGCCATAGCAGTTCAAGAAGGATTTATGCGTCCACTTAATCAAATTTGGAACTTGGTAGAAGACAATAAGTATTCAGAAGCTTCAAAAAACAATTGAGCAGCATCCCTTAGATTTCTGAAATTGGAGAATATATCATGTGCACCAGAGATTTCGGTCAATTCAGACAATGAATTCTGGTGACAATTTCACCACTAATGTTTCTGAATGTATATATTGCTGCAATATGAAATAGGGATATTCAGCTAGCAATAACCTCAATTACATTGAACAGAGGCATATGCATAATGATTGGTGTAGTGGTCTTGACCATATAGATGGGATATTGTTATATCTTGCCCTTCAAGGCTGGTATAATATTGCCTCAGCAGATAATTTCAGTCTACAGTCTTCTGCTGACATACATCAAAATCCAGCCAGAGCATAACATTTACATCGCCCATATATTGAGGAAGATCCTTGTATCCACCCTATAAGATATTACATATATTATGTGAAAGGATTACATATTCACAGAGTGTTTATACAAACTAAACTATTATTACTCAGAAATATATTGGCAGATATCAGAATCCCAGACTTAGGGCAGCTATTCAACTCACAGATTAAAGAGGACTGCGGACAAGAATTTATAGATTGCTGTTTGGATATGATCAGAATGTACTTCTAGATATTATTGTATCAAACTTTATGATGGACTGTTGTACTACCGTCAATCATTTCACAGTCTTGCTTCTGTTAAGAATTTGGGACTTGATTGCAAGGTAGAATATACCAATGCCAATCAAGGGATCATATCTGAATCTCATGACATCCTGGTGTACTGTATAGACGATGAATTGAATTACCTTCATAACACCTTGTACTGAAAAGATCTTCATTTTCCAATATAATACATGAGCAAGCCTTCACATATTCAAATTCTCCAATGTTGAAAGAGTATGCTAGCTGGAACAACAATATGTACCTATTCTGATAGCTGCAACAAGACTTAACACTGGATACTGTATCCTCACACATAAGAATATGTTGTGGAAATTGCAACAAAGTGAAAAAATCCACACAGTTGAGCTGATTGTATTGGCAGTTTCATCCAAGTTGTCAAACAGACAAATAAGATACATCTTGTATCCATCAGAGAAATAGTTGAACCAACACATTAATTTCCAAAGACTGCTGTATTAGAAGGATTTGATGGTCTATGATTTGCGAACATTCATTATGATTAGAATACCTACTGAACTGTCTAATAATGGAAACCATGGTGTGCAGATCTAGGAGTAAGATAGTTTATCAAATTGTACCATGTTGTATGGATATTGAGGAACTAACTCCCAGGAACAATGACTCCACATTTGTGGTGCACTGGAATCATCTTAGAGACCCGGCCAAATACTCCCAATTGTGCTGCAATTGTACCAATCAAATGGCCTAATGTTGTAGCAGTCTGAAGCCAACCATACATCCTTTAGAATGGTCTTGAATTTGGTTCCCCAACCTTAAAGTCATTTAGGAGCACCTGAACGTTGTCTTGGAACACTTGAGAGGACCTCACTTGCCATCACGCTTGGCTAGAAGCATCTTACGGCACTGGGAATACTTAATTTGGCTGTTCTGAGTTACTTAGGTGTTTCGTTATAACTGCCAAAGTACTTTACATTTTGCTGTTTTACAATCACACTGGCTTGGAATGTGCCACCAAGTGCAATTTGCAGTGTTCTTAAGAGAATTCCCAGAAGTGTACTTCAGTATATAATCAGAGGTATACTTGTGAGGGTATACAGAGTGAAATTCAGATTGACTTTAGAGCATACTTAGTAAAGCATATCCAAGCAGGCTAGAAGTGAGCAATTAAGTCCACCAGGGAGCCACTTGGAGAGTGTGCCTCCAAATTTGCTTCAGAACATACATGGAGGCATAGTTGCAACCAAACTTGGAGTATATTTGGAAGCAACTTACATCAGTGCAGCATTCCATGCAGCGGATTTGGTAGTTTGGTTTCACACTTGTTGAATACACTTTGATACTTAGTATGAAGTATACATCATTCTATGCCTATCATAGCTATCTTGTCAATGTGCAGATGTATAGCACATTATAGTACTATGAATCAAAGATGATATAAATCACCTAACCAAATGCAGTATCTCTATGAGTTATATATTGCATAAGACTATTTTTCCTGGTGCTATTGTATGAAAATATTAATGCAAATAGCCACAACGATCCATGTTATTCTACAAAACTGTCTGTTAGTGTACAGTCAAAGATGCTGTTACTGGTATTTATGGTATAGCACTTCAAAAACGTACAAACAATGTTTTCCAGAAACTATAGTTCTAATTGATAATTCTACATAATTGGATGCTATTCAGATACAGTGAATCTAACTTCTGATTGGTAAGTTTTTGGATACTATGCCAACTGACATGGTGTTGCACCTCTTCTAGACTTCTTTATTTTATTAGAACCTATCTTTAATGTATTAATTTTTCTAATTATATCTTTTATATTTCTATCTTTTACGCTGTATATATATCTCTGCCTTCTGATCCTATTGCTGTATCCATTGTTATTTCAATTAGCCCTCACCTATCTTCTTACAGTTGTTTTGCAATATACAATTAAACCTAACATAATTTCCAGTGTTTGACTGCCACACAGTGCAGCCACTCTGGGACATGAACAATCACTCCTAATTATGTTACGTAATAATCCGTCATATGCCGCAGGTGTGCCGAACAACATCGAAAATTTCACATCCATGCCACCACTGAAATGGCGCCAACCATGGTCGTATATCAATCAGATTGCGCTGAATTACCTAGTATAATATCGCGCAGGTAGAACACTCGCTGAACCATCAAACAAGTACGCACATTGTTACATATACACTCTAGGAGATCTACAATCATGCAATTCAATCTAGGAAAATAAGCCGCAATAAGGAATATTGCGCAACCGCATATAAGCCGCACAGGACTTGGGGAACACAATTCCAGAATAAAGCGTACTTAGGAATAAGCCGCATTTTAAAATATGCCGCATTTTTATCGAAATAAGACGCACCTGCAGCATTGATCCTGCTTTGTCGTGGGCTGTGAAACGGATTAATTGCAGAGCCCCTCTCAAGGCCAGGATTGTAGATTTACGTCTGTTACTTCCCGAACATGTCGTGCCATTCTTTCCCTCCAGGATTATACAATCAAACATTTGAATGTTTTTGATAGGAGCAGGTGGAACTTTAATCTCAAGCACGTGGTAGAACTACATGCGTGCCATGAACCGATAGACTACAATACTGAGAATTCTAATATATTGCTCGAACAAGAGTATTCGAGGGGATAAGCAACCGAAGAGTGCTGGTGGGGGTGCAAGTGTCGAGTCGCAATGTTTGGATGTATAGTGGTTATGACCAAAAATATATAGCTCCGTACTCCCCACTGATCTTCTCAGTCGCTCACTTCCATCTTGACCTGTACTCCAGGGCCCCATACGTCTGGTATCTTTACTTTCTTGTTATCATTCGCACTGCCTACTGCCCACTAGTCAACATGTCAACTGTCATTCATGACCTTGAGGGACAGAGCTGGCCTCGGAACCAAAGCACCGACAATCTCAGCCACTGCACTGTCCGCCCCGACATATCTTCGATTCCTCAGGAAATCTTCGAAAGATTTGAGGAGGCTAAATATAACCCTATTAAGACCTTCGGCAACCCCACGCCATTGTATGTTCGATATGTGCATGTGTAAAGCAATTGTTAATTGATGAATCCAGGGCTTTGGCTGGGCTCATTATGTGTTTAACACCTTTATCTTGCCAACTCATGGGTTGGCGAGGAGCCGACGGTAGCGGTTCTGCAAACAAGTGTGTCCACTACACAAATATCGTTAAATCGTTGGAACTGACATCAAACGTAACAAGTGGTGTACATTTCTTTTGCGGAGGTGTTTTAATGCTCCTTGGTGGTCTCCTTGAGTTCTTCCTGGGCAATACCTTTGCCTTCGTCGTCTTTTGTTCTTATGGTAAGCGATTTCCAAATTCTCCTCCAATTGTTAGAGTAATATGCTTAAATATTAGGTGGATTCTTTTTGTCGGTCGGCGCTACGCTGGCTCCAGGGTTTGGCGCACTAGGGGCATTTACAAATGCCGCTGGTGGATTAAGCGCACAATTCTACAACACGTTCGGTATTCCGCCCTTCCCGGTTCTTATTCTTCTGGCCCAAGTAACATTAGGCAGCATTCTTCTATCTATTTGTCGGGCTACTCAGTCTCGTATTCTTAGTATGTTCGATCCGTACAAACATTGTTTTCGTAGGAGTATTCCTTGCATACTCGATTGCATTCCCGCTGCTGGCGGCTGCGGATTGGCAGCGAGGCCAAGGAAACAAGGGACTATCACACAGATTGGAGGTAGGAGGAGGCGCCACATGCTTTTTCGTTTCTATGTTGGGGTGGTATGCCTTCCTTTCAAGTTTGTTACAATCCGTGGACTTTCCTATTGAACTGCCGATGGGTGATCTCAGTTCCTTTGTTCGTGGAGCTAGTGAAAAGAAGAAGACAGCAGGTGAGAAAGTGAAGGGAGTCTAAATGAAACCGTGGCCGAAGGATAGTTAAGATATTTAATAAATTATACTAGCGCCGAGGAATGACAGGAATTGAGGGATTAGATAGATACATCGTTCTAGTCTCGAACTACTACATCTATGAACGCGGGTTCACTACTTTGGTTAGGGTAGGCATGGTACCCACGAATACAACCCTTGCTATGTTTTGCCGAGTAAAGGGTGCGCTATTTTTCTACTCTCACGTACACTAAACATTCAGGCGCTGGTTATTTGTAGGTAATAAGGCTGCCAGGTAGAGTAGTCTCGAAAACCCTGGTGGGCATCTGGGCAAAAACTAGGTTGCTTTGGAGAGTAGTGCGCCCCTGTATTGTCTCGGCCCAGACTGCTGCTAGGTGGAGTCACATGACTCCTACATAATGGTGGGATTGTTGGTGTGGCAGCTGGTGGTAACAAATGCTAGGCAAATTGCTAGTGATGTGAGTCCTACCAAAAGCCAGCTATCACTACAAGCAAAACCCCTAATCCAGATGGGGAGTGGCCCCGTAGTGGAATGGTTTGGTCTTGCCACCACTATGCTATGTGCTACAGATTCGAATCCTGGCATCTCTCCTCTACCCGAGCAGACTCCATGTATTGTACCAGTCGATGTCGCACTGCATCGATGCTGCCGAACACGGACTCACTGGCAATGCAGATTGATGTCGCACAAACCAAGTTCCCTGTGTCAAACTCACCACAGGTTGAGAATACAATTAAAGTAATGAAGGGTGAGCTTGGTGGGTTAGTGGCCTTAGTGCCCTCCATCGGGTAGCGGAAAGTGGGAGGAAATGACTTTGCCTCAGTCAGAAGTTGGTGTTGCATGAGCTAGTGGCTGTTACTTAGCTTACAGATGGACAGGAAGTTTCCGATGGATAGAGGTATAAAAATGTTAATTAAATGCCATGACCACCAGTGGTCGGCCAGTATATGGTAACTTAGCTGGGCACCTCTCTTCGGGGGTGAATGCAAACTGATTACAAACAAACTGACCCCTAATCTAGATTATGAGAAGTATATTACACATATGAAATTTCTTCTGACAAATAATGATTTATTCCTGGGATTATACAAAATCTTGCTGTAATTATAACTCTAATTTATCCTTTTGCTATAGTACAAAAATGTATTTTAGTTACTGGGAATCAGTGACAGTGTCAGGGTGTTGTTCAAAGATAAACCTATAATGGTAAAATTCAGAAGGTGACCAAATCTTTAGTGGAGCCTTTCGTAAGATCTCAAAGCAATTGCCATTACTGCTGTAAGGTTTAGATTATATCAGAGTATCTGTATAATATTTAAAAGCATTACAGTATGTATGAAGGTAATTTACATGCTTTTGGACGTTCTGTTAAAAATGTGTAACAACCGATATACTTGCTGGGAGTATTTCAATTCACAATGATCAACATTCTAAGAAATGCTTGTTGATATCTTAACTGTTGAATATATTGTACTAAAATTCTTTCAGGTGATGTTAGTTGAATACTGCCAGATAATAGTGTAGAGAAAGATGTCAATAGATATGTGAAGGCATATTGATTATATTATCAGATAAATATATTGCATTTCAATAAGGTCAATCAATAACTAATAGTGCTAACTACTCAGGTGTTAGTTACATCATAATTCTTTGTATACTCATTGCTGTTCTTCCAATCAGCTCAAATTTCCTCCAGAAAAGCGACCATGTCAATTCCAATCACAACCTAAAATAATGGAGAAGAGGAGCCCATCAAACATTCTCAAGCTTCTGAAATGAAAATCTATGCAATGTATTTCATTTAAGATCGTATCTCCAATGCAATTGGCATTTCAAATATCGATTCCACTTTGAATAAATTTGATCACAGTTTAAATGGGATTGGGTATATCTATTCCAAGTCCAGTTTCAAGCCTATTTTGAATGTTTCTAATCACAATTCAATCCTTTCAATCAGAATACCTTAGTGCAAGCATTGTTAAGCAGTCAGTAAGTATCCCATCAGTTGATATGTAGCTTGATTCAATTGCTTTATCTCTAGCAAAATCTGCTGCAAGATAGTACTTAGCTATAATATATTCAACTGCAGATTTGTAGTATATCTGGTATTTGATAGTGGAAATTAGTGTCTGTATTTGAGAGAGCTTGAGAAGGATAGTGGAAATGCTATGATTGCTCAACAGATGAAGGATAGTTGTAAGTATTATCAAGTTTACGTTAAAGAAATAGAATTTTACATTAGTTTGAAATTTTGTAATAGACTTGAGTTTTCTCAATCCTCAGTTTGCCAATCGTCTGATGGGGATGACCAGTTCACCTACTGGTTTTCAGTTGTCAAGACTTCTAGTATTGTCTGAATCAATGAAATATTTAGATACACATTCACATTGTCATTCAAAATGTCGTTGCTAGTTTCTTGTACCATTGAGGTGTGAAATACACAGCTTGGGTCCAACCCAATGCAATTTACTGGAGTTATAATGGTACTCCCGGTCAACTCTGATAGCATGTATAATCTCAAGTTGTATAGTAGTTATTTCATACATCAGACTTTCAATCAGCAATTAGTCAGTGGTAAACTTACAGACTTTATTGTGGGGGTTTCTATTTTACAGCTTTGTTGTTAGTGGGATAGTATCTGGTCTAAACATATTACAACTGAATAATTTTGAAGATAGTTCAATTGTGCAGTGCTAATGGATATCCATTGTGTGCAGAATACTATTGCATTCACTAATTATTTTGTGATAGGATGAATTATAACCTCTGTCTAATTGACAGCAGTCGATATCGATAATGATTATACTTCCGAAATCGCTATGCGATCGGATCATCTGTCTCCCCAGCGATGCCCAAGCTACCAGCAAACAGGTAATCAGTGATCTACAGAATAACTACTATAACAACTATGCTTTAAGTCTTTTGATTATGGAGTACAAACAGTCCTGCACTGTAATCAGCTGCAACAAGTCAAATCCACCTTGTGGAGTGTTTCATAGTGCTGTGCCATATGAATGAAAACTGCATCAGACTATAAAGAGTAATTTTCATAGCGAGTATTATCATCAGTGAAGTCTGTAATCATTGATTGTTATATTAGCATTTACTTTGGAGCAAATTACAACATGCACCCTGTGGGTGCAGTGATATGGTATTATCCATATCAACTTTCCAGTGGTGTGAACATGTCCATGTGAGGGATTTTGAGGTCTTTGTTTCCAGGAATTCTAAGTGCCAGCCTTATATGGCCATAGTAAGCAGTTAGTAGCTGCATATCATTTAAGTTGATGTATTTAATTTGGTTATTTTATTTTCAGAGCAGTCAATTCTTGACCTACAATACAATTCCTGCTCCATCACCCATTGAGAAGTATATCAAGTGATTTTGCCAAGCCAGTCTCCATTATACAAGCTCCATGAGCACTCCCAACACATAATACTGAAAAATTGCAACCAACATATCTTTCATCACTGTATTTGATCTCTCAGAGAGGAGAGGTGCAATTGCTGTCTAGTAACACTGTTGATTCAGAATCTCAGGCTTATAATTATGAAATATTGCAGGTGCAGTGTAAGTAAGAATTATACTATCAAATTTGTCATCTGCAAAAGCCAGTTCTCTTTAGTGTTCGCAATGGTTCTGGACTGTCACTTCGGGTCCAGGTTCATGTCCAAATGGAAGCGTTGGCAAATTGGCGGTCCTGGTTGTTATAAACCCCGAACCGTCAACTCCGGTACAGTTCAATGGTAAACTCGTCAACCTTCTGAATTGGGCTGGTTTTCAGCGGTTCGCCCAGCGGGCCTATCTATAGATTCATATCAGGCTCTTGTTTTTGCAGTTTGTTAATAGTATCCTATCAAAATCGGGTTTTCAACAACCAATAATAGATTTTTCCATCCTTTGCAGCTTCCAATATCAATTCATTTGAAATCAGTGTATTACCTTTGGTATATTGTATTTTTGCCACTGAGGGTGGTCAATAATTCAGTTGGGAATATGAAGATCCACGCGATATCTTGATTACCAAATATGCCACAACTGAAACCATCGACACCCCGCAGATGCTCGTTTTCAGGATACGGCAGGGAGCATGTCGCAGTAGTTTTTCCTGGTAAAGGTTGCCAATATCTGATAAATGGATGGCTGCAACCAATCAGAACAAAAATTACCCATGATGCGAAGCTAAAAATTGTTGAGCCGCCATTGACGCTCATTCTCAGAATGGGGTGGTGACTGTGTTGCTGTCTCTTTTACCTATAACAGCTGCCAATACATCGGTGATGCATAACAGTGACCAAATCACTGTTTAATTACCCTACTTACAAAACCACAAATCATTGACGCTCCGTTGATGTTCATTTTAATCTATTGTCCATTCAACATCTGCTGCCATCAATGATAGTTTTCATCATGATTCAAACTTACTGGTAGTCTTTCTAACCGATTGAAAATTGGCCATGTGGCAAAGCTGAACGCAGTAACATTCTTGCACTGTTCGCTCTCACACAACTAAAATTACAGTATCTTGCGAAAAGCTTCATTGTGCCTACTATACATCTGGGTATCAACCGATAATCACAAGCTACTGCTCACCATTCGCCAATAATATATCTCAAACTAAAACTCTTGGTAAAGATACATAAAGAAGCTGGTGAAACATTGACGCAGTCAGTCCTACTGTGTCTTCGCTTCCTTATTCCTCCTTGTTTCGATTGCATTGACTGTCACCAATGCTTTTCAGCCTGTCTCGTTGACATCTGTGTAGGCAGAATCAATGCGGGAACATTTGGAGCAGCACTCACATTCCGCTGCTCTGGACATTCCGGATCCTCGATGCCTTTGTCTTGCTCGATATCAGATTCCCCGTCTGCCACGTAATCATCTTCACTGTCATTTGGATTATCCAAGTCCCCATTCCAGTTATGCCAATCTTCGGTGTCCGAAATGCTTTCAGGTGTGCTATCCTCATCACGTTGGACTATGATGGTGGATTCAACTGATTTGGCCGACATTTAATATTTGAGTTCGTCCTCCAGGGAGATCCTTTGCAGACAAAGCTGGTGGCAAAGGAAATCTTTCTAACAATTCAAATGCAGCCGCCCCATCATATCGAGAGAGTGACCAAGATGCCTTGACGATCTCTTCCTTGTCAGAAATGTATCCAACTGCGGTCATCTGCTTGTTTTGAGTGTGAGATTTCTTTTGGGTAGTACATAGGTTTTGGCTGCCCTGCCACATCTCCAAAAAGTCGTGAACCTTGGCCGCTCTGTGCAATTTCCTTTCCTCTGGCTGTTTCTTCATTTCCGAGTCATATTCTGCATTCGTGATATCCAATGCTGGGTCCGCACCTACCTAAATCCCAGTATTGCCTCGAGCAAACACCCTTACAACTACTTTTCACGAAGCGTCTTACCTCTGGTTTTGACTGCCTTCAGCCGATAACATCACGGCCAAGGGAATATTAGGCCTCCACTCCGACACAATGTGGTACAATAGGGAATATGTCGCGCATCACATTGGAGATATCAGCGTACTATGGGTGCCTTTCCTCCTTTTGATGCCACCAGTCGGATATGTCCAGTATACAAAATGTACTGTTAATTTCAATTAGGTCGGAGTGGTAATCATTGAGATTTGGGTTAATTTGCCCCCAGTTCTTTGGTGCTTCAGGCGGCGAAATTCAAATGGAGCCTGACGGTGGTCAATAAGCATGCTGTGTAATCGCGTCGTCCGGGTGTTGTTTCAGCCACATTGTCAGGCGTTAAGTATTCTTCATCATCAGTGGACAAATCATATGGATGAAAGGATAATTGACTGGATCCTGAAGTCGTTGCAGAGGGGACGAGATTCCTGCTCTGTACGATTTCAGGTTTATTGACTCGCACACGTTGATGTTTGGCACAGCATTCATTCTCCACCTACTTCAGAAAGGCCTCTTGGTATTGGATAGTATAGGATATCTCGTCCGCAGGATTAATATCCATTCCCTTGTCCCACTGCCCAAAAGATCGCAACTTCGTGAAAGGATCGCTGATATGTACTGAAATGAGAAGCATACCCGTCGATTGATTCACTGCAGCACAATATTTGGACAGCTTCTGTCGAGTTAACTTCTTTGCAAAGTACAAGTCTTTCTTCCACTAAGTTTTCTTCATAGCCAAAGCTTGCATAATGCCATCCATATGATCGAACATGTTGTTGTATACTGTGATAACGTGATGCAATGTGAATGTATGCCTCTTTGACATCCACACATCAGCAAAATGTAAATTGGTCCGGAAGCAATGCGCAAACCTCCCAGACACTCCGGGCGACCTCACCAGTGCTTCTAAGTACTTCTACAAGCTCCCAGGCCTCCCTGGAGCTAAGCAAAGTGCTCTCAGACTCTGCAAGAGCATTCACAGGATGCTATGAGATTTGACTGAGAGGATAGTCAAATTTTGGAGCTCCTGAGACCTCTGCCCAAATCTGCGGGAGACTTTGAGAGATGCTGAGACTGCTACGCAGTACTGCGGGAGACTTGGTGCCGTATTCTCACAGCAGTGGTTCTTACATTACCACAAGGCATTTCGTCTTTGTTACAGTCACAAGATTAGCTACATCATAATATGGCATGCATTGTTTAAGTCATTCTATATATATACATATGGTCGATCTGCCCGCACATGGTAGTCCAGCATAATTGGAGGAGCAACTTGACACGCCCATTGAGAGAACATGGAGATGCTCCACTTGGAGGCCGTTGTGGTGAAACAATGGAGCAAGAAGGCAGAGAGCCCACCATCAACACTCCGCCACACCTCATGCGACATCCAACCGGAATTCACGAGAAAGAGTAGTTCTGTTTGGAGAAGTATAGGATTCGGGTGAGACAATTTGATACTACCCACTGTTGAGAGTCCACGAAATCTTGGACAGAGCGAGTGAGAACAAAAGTGGGGAAAGATAGAGTGTGTATTTTCATTGTATGATATAATCAGATGGAAATGAGATGATGTCTATCTACTCCAGGGTCTGCCAAATATATACTCCCCGTCACTCTGTTCACCTCCCTTACCACTGTACCACAGTACACCCGCCATCACTCTGTGAAGATGTACTTGGAGGCCAGGATCGAGCGATTTTGGAGATGCACTTGGGGACCGGGACTGAGTAAACTCAGAGATGTAATTGGAGGCCGTGATGGAGTGAGTTCAGAGATGCACTTGGAGACCGGGATCGACTGAACTCCGAGATGCGCTTCGAGGCCGTGTTCGTGCAAGTTTCGAGATGCACTTGGAGACCGAAATCGAGTGAACTGTTAGATACACTTGGGGACCGTAATAGAAGGAGTTTGGAGATGCACTTGGAGGCGGAGATCGACTGAACTCAGAGATGCACTTGGAATGCATGATCGATTAAGATTGGAGGAGTACTTGGAGGCGGTTGAGGTGGAGGTGATTGATCTGAAAGCGGTCAATCTGGAGGTAGTGAATCTGGAGGCGGTACATCGGGAGGCATGTGGGATGGAAGCTGAGACTCTATTGATTAGTTCACTCGTAATTGTGGGAATGTAGAGAATTTACTACAACAAGGTCCGCTGAGAGCTGAGAGACTGGCTGGGAGCGGGAGACAGTGGATCTTCGGATGATGCAGTAAGCGGTGTATGCAGTACTCTGTGTATGCAGTACTCGGCGTATGCAGTACTCAGTGTATGCTGTACTCGGTGTATGCTGTACTCAGTGTATGCTGTACTTGGTATATACTGTACTCGGTGGTAAATCTTGATCATGGCATGGCAAGATAGAGAGTGATGACTTAACTTCGTATTCTTAGGTGATGGTAGAGTTGAGGATAAGAAGGAGACAGATAAGAGGTGATGGGGCAAATCATCATGACAAACTGGGACTTGTGAGAATTTCATGTGCGAGTCACTTTACCATCCCCAATATGGGAGGTACCAGTCCCGATCTGGCATGTAATAACACCGATATGAAGTCTTCCCAACCCAATCAGGCAAGTCGTACCCCTGATTTCTCATATTCCTCCACATGGTTCTCATCTTCATCCCCCATCTCTCTCTTTCTTGTCCACAACTCTACCATTATCGAAAAACACAAAGTTAAGTCATTCCTCTCTATCTCTCCATGCCATGATCATGAGTGGACGCCGAGTCCAAGCATACATCGAGTACAGCATACACCGAGTACAGCATACACCGAGTACAGCATACACCGAGTACAGCATACACCAAGTACAGCATACACCGAGTACAGCATACACCGAGTACAGCATACACCGAGTACAGCATACACCTAGTATAGCATACACCGATTACAGCATATACCGAGTACAGCATACACCGAGTATACCATACATTGAGTACAGAATACACCGAAGATTGTTTGTCTTCTCTTCATTCTCACGATTACGAGTTGACCCCTGAAAGTAGTTTCATCTTCTGTCGTCCCTCCCTACACAATCGACTGCCATCAGCCAGCTCTCAATTAGAGCTCAAAGGTAAAGTCACCTTGTCACATTCCAATGTTTCCCAGTCAACTAACTGACGAATAGAGTCACAGCACCCAGTGTGCCATCCACCGACCGACTCCAAGTACTCGTCAAATTTCGCACGATTCCGGTCTCCAAGTGGATCTGCATACTCCCTCGATTACGATCTCGGAGCGCATCTCTTACTTCACTCGATCATGGCCTCCAAGTGTATCTCCAAATACGCTCGATTACCGCCTGCAATTTCATCTCCTAACTTGTTTGAACACGGCCTGCAAGTGCATGTTTGAGTCCACTCAATTTCGGTCTCCAAGTGTATCTCCGAATTCACTCGATTCCGGCCTCCAAGTGTATCTCTAAATTCACTCAATTACTGCCTCCAAGTGCATCTCAACTAACATGGTCACGGCCTTGGAATGTATCTCCGAGTTCACTTGATCGTCATTTTCAGGTGCATCTCAAATTGCTGTCAAGGTTCGCCTGCTGCCAGTCCAGATATACTGTGTGTAGATGGGTAGCTATATAGATACATAGATGAGAATACAGACTGAATACATGAGTTTTAAAAATTGTTGAATGATAAGTAGTAGCTATGATTTCCAGGTGCACCTGCAACATTCCCAAAGATGACATTTTTCCCAGACTGCTTTACAGTGATTCGAGCTGCTCCCAGGCTTGTCGCTGGCGCTCCCAGGCATGTTGTTGGCACTCCCAGACTTGTCGCTGGCGCTCCCAGGTGTTCTCAAACGTATTACAATCACTCCCATGGTACTCTTGTACCAGTCATCACAGATCCCAGTTACTCTGAAGGCCGGCCGCAATGCCCTCCTAAGGTCCGACACTCTCATGCAATCAGGGGTACAACATGCCTGATTGGTTTGGAAGACTTCCTATTGGTGTTATTACATGCCGGGTCGGTACTCGTACCTGCCGTATCTGGGATGGTAAATTGCCTCGCACACAAAATTCTCTCAAGTCCAAGTTTCTCATGATGATTTCCCCCAGCTCCATTCATGTCTCTCTTTCTCGTCCTCAACTCTGCCCTCATGTAACAACACAAAGTTAAGTCATCCCTCACTATCTTTCCCTGCAGCAATCAAGTATTAACACTGAGTACAGCATACACCGAGTGCAAGCATACACTGAGTACAGCATACATTGAGTACTGCATACACCAAGTACAGCATACATTGAGTACTGCACACACCGCGTACTGCATCATCCCAAGATTGACTGTCTCCCGCTCCCAGGCAGTCTGTCATCTCTCGGCGGACCATGTTGTACTCAATTCTCTACATCCCGACAATTACGAGTTAACCAATGACTAGAGTCTCGGCTCCCCTCTCGCCTCGCTGCTGAAATACCGCCTCCAGATTGACTGCCTCCAAGTACTCCTCCAATCTCACTCGATCAAGGCCTCCAAGTGCACCTACAAACTCGTTTGATCACAGCCTCCAAGTTCGCACTCTCATTGCCTCCCACTGCATATCTCCAAACTTGCTTGATCATAGCCTCCATGTTCGCACTCTCATAGCCTGCAATTGGATATCTCCAAACTCATTCAAGGAGCGTAGGAAGAGGGTGAAAGGATATCAAGGGATATCCGGCCTTGATCAACCATACAAATTGCGTGGATCTATGAAAGCTCCGCAAGGGTGTGTAAGACCAAGAGCTGGGAAAGAAAGAGTGGGTATTTCGTATAATGGTATGATGTCTGTCTACCCCGGGATCTCCCAACTATATACTCCCTGTCCCTGAGTTCATCTCTGTATATATATAGAGAGACTTGCATAATACATGCCATATTATAATGTAGTGAATCTTGTGACTGGAACAAAGATGAATATGAAAGACGAAATGCGTTGTGGTGGTGGTGGAACCGTAAGAACCACTGCTGCTTTTTATTCATACTGTGTTCACTCTTACTAGAGTTTGCCAGGACCTAAATACCCTCTCCACCTCCGGGCAAGCTGGTTAGATAACGGAGCTCCCCCCTCACAACTTCATCCCCGCTGACAAATCAGCAATGGAAGAAGACGAGAATGGATATAAACCCCGCCACCGCTGCCCCCCTGAACCATTGTAGTGAGAATGTGGCATCAAGTCTCCTGTAGAGCTTGCGCACAGGTCGCAGCCGCTCACAAAGTCACCTGCAGAGCTGCGCTGAGATCTCAGTTGCTCTCGAAGTCTCCTGCAGACCTGCGCAGAGGTCTCAGCAGCTCCAAAAATTGACTATTCCAATAGTCAATCTCGAAGCATCCTGAATGCACCTCCAAAACTGCAGGTGCTTTCAGAAGCACCTGAGAATGCTCCGGCAGAGTCTGAGAACACATTGCCAAGCTCCAGGGAGGCCTGGGAGCAATAGGAACTACTTAGAAGTACTGGTGAGGGCAACCAGAGTGTCTGGGAGGTTTGCGTGTGGCTTCCGGACTGATTTACATTTTGCTGATGTAGTTTTGGCCAGAACTTCCTAATGTCTGTCGCTGCCAGGAAGTCCATCACCGCTTATTTGCATTGTTTCAAGAAGAAATGCGCAGAGATTTGCACATGCCAGTATCTGCCAACTTTCCATCCAGTGGCCATTTCCACCACCTTCCAGCATGTGCTCTGCTGGTCTGTCCTCCAGCTGCAGTGACGAAAGAGATGCACCTGCTTCTGTAGTGTTCCGCTTGCGTACCACCAATATTTGTCGTCCTTTCAGTTTCCAAACCGCATTTGGTACATTCCAGTTGGCATATTGCCGCACTTCAGTCTGTAGAACCTTGTTGCCAGTGATTTCATGCTCATCATTGGGACAGATCTCTTGCTTCTGGCTTTTCCCTACACTGTACATTCATAGTTTTTGGAGTACTTGTCAACCTCCCTCTTCACCTTCGCCTTTGTCTCTGCATTAGTGATCCATCTTGCTCTAGTTGTGTTCAAGGTGTATATTTCCTCATGAACTATTTAGCCTCGGTTTTCTCATGCGTTTGTTGCGAGGTGGTCAGCCGCTTCGTTCGCAGGGATGCCCAACTGTCCTGGGATATAGGCCATCGTTAATTCAATGCCGCCGGTGTGTAGGGCCCTGGCATGATAGTTCATTGTGCTTGCTAGTTGCTTCCCTGGCCCTGGGTCCGAGTGCACCGTCTGTCTGATAGTTGCCTACAAATCACAAAACACTGCTCCTGTTCCGAGTACATGCGCTTACAGCACAACAGCATCTATTTCAGCAGTGTCACCTGGGTGGATTTTATACCAAAATTGCTGTATTACCTTTGATTAATCAGTATCAGTTCATGTGGTTGGTATGTAACAGACTACATTCAGGTATAGCCGAAAATGTTTATGTAATATTGAAGTAACTATTTCATCGCTGAATATGACAATTTCAATCACTGTAAAAATGTTGAGAATATTATAATTCCTTTACTGATTGGATACTGTTGCAGATTATTCTTTCACATTTACCCTTGTAGACTGTAATATATCATGCTCTCCAAAGTGCCCCATCATCGAGTAAAATTGCTTCAGCATTGGGTTAAGTGTATTGACGAATTACAAAAAGTGATATTGTTGGGTAATATGAAGATAGAATATACATAATGCTGAAACTGCTATCAATACCATTTTACCAAATAACGTATCTGCTGTAGTTTACCTGTCATTGATGGAGTAGAGCATAATTGGACAGCAATTGCCAGCAAGTATTAGAAGTATTGCATTGATCACATTTCTTTACCACATCAGCAAAATGTATTTTTGTATCTGGAAGTCTCAGGAAGTCTATGGGAGAATTTGGAAGTTGTCAACCAGAATCGCAGGGTGGTCAAATTCCAGAGTTGACTGGACTGGTACAGCAGCCCTCAGGTGCACCATCAGCAAAATGTAATATGGTTTGGAAGTCATAACTCAACAACTCAGCTTTCCTGAATAATCGCCCTGATTTTGCCAGAAGCTCCCAGAATCTCCCAAAGAGGCTGAATGCAAAACGATGTGCTTCTCCGGTACTCTGAGAGTACTTTCAGGTGCTCCTCATCGCTTCTTGAAGTAGCAGAACAGAATTGAAGAATATTCCAAAGAGTATGAAGTCGTCTTCAGAATGCTATTAAACCATGCCTTTAAGTTGGTAAAATTTCGGAGCTACTGGGACAACGAACACTTGTCTCCAAGATGATTCCGGTGCACCTGGAGCCAGACTCTCTGGGAGTGATAATAGATAATGTCTATATCGAATAGTACAATTCGATAAACTATCTCACAGCTATACACCTGAATCAGGAATTCAAATCCAATTAATATACAGTCCAGTAGGTATCGAAATCAATTTGATTATTTGCAAGCCATACGCTATCGATGCCGCGCGATGCAGCAGTCTCCCACACCAAATGCGCCGGCCCAACTATTGCTCCAACAGGTACAATATGCATCTTATTCGTTTGTTTGACAACCCAGATGCACCCATCAACACAATCAGCCCAACCATGAAGATCTTTGTACTTTGTTGGAATCACCACCGCATATTCATGAGCTTGAGGATGTAATACCCATTGCTGAGTATTCTTGCACATCTTCGAAATGGTAGATATTGCTTTCCCGGTGGGCAGACGCTCGTGAAATTGGAGGATCTGATTTCGGTGGAGTCCAGCTGAAGTATAATACCGAAAAAGAAAGAATTGGTCCTTGGAAGGTGTTATCAAGGTCATTCTCTTCACTTTGCGTATACTGGACCCAGATGTTATGAGCTTCAGGCATCATCCCTTGGTGAGCATTGGTATATTCCACCTTGCAATCAAGTCCCAGACGCTCAACAGAAGTCGGATTGTGAAATGGTTGACGGTAATACAACAGCCCATTCTGGAGTTTAATACATATACTATCTATGAGTACATTCTGATGATATCCAAGCACGAGCCCACTAACTTCATGTCCCCAGTCCTCTTCAATTTGCGCGCGGAATAGCTGTCCAAAGTTGGGAATTCTGAAATGTTCTGATGCATCTCTGAGTGAGATTAATTTGATACTTCTGCACACTCTGCGGACATGCGTTTCTCTCAAATGATATAGCTGCTGTGATACAGGGCTGATAATGGGCTCATCCTGAAAGGTTTGGAGACGTAACAGATGGGCTCTGCGTGTACTTCGCCGTTTATCAGTAGCAGACATTAGGTTGAATACCTGTGCGGGGTCAATATCGTACCAGCCATCGAGTGCAAGATGAGTCAGTGTCTCCTCCACATAGTCAAGACCGGTACACTGGTCATTGTGTTCGAGCATCTGTCGGATGTAATTGACTTTGTTGCTAGATGGATATGCCTCTTTCACATTGGCGATATGTAGCCGTTCAGAAATACCAGTGGTAAAATTGTCACCGGAACCCATTCACCGAATTGACTCTAATATATGCCACACTAGATACATCTCTGGATATCCGAAATGTATCATGCGCTGTGCAAAGGTTTTCCGGAGTGCCTGAATGCCGATTGTCTCCCACCAAGCTTCAAACACAATCAAGCGGATGGAGAATTCCAGATCGACTGCCTTCAGATTGACTGCCTCCAGATTGACTGCCTCCAGATTGACAGCCTTCAGATTGACAGCCTCCAGATTGACCGGTACCAGATTGAGTTCCATCAGGCTAACTGCCACCAGATTGACTGCATCCAGATTATCTGTGACAATATTGACTGCCTCCAGATTAACCTCCAGCAGATTGACCTTCTCCAGATGGATCTCCTCTAGATTTATCTCTGCCAGATTTATCTCCTCCAGATCTAACGCCACCAGATCCACCGCATCCAGATTTGCTGCCTTCTGATATACCGCCTCCAGATCTACTGGGTACAGATCTACCACTTTCATATCTGCTGCCTCCAGATTGACCACCTCCAGATCAACCACCTCCAGATCAGCCGCTTTCAGATCAACCGCCTCCAGATTGACCTCTTCTGCACTGACCGCCTCCACATTGACTGCATCCAGCCTGATCTCCTCCAGATTTATTTCCTCGAAATCAACTTCCTGCAGCACAACCTCCTGCAGATCAGCCTTCTGCAAATCAACCCCCTGCAGATTAACCTCCTGCAGATCAACCTCCCACAGATATACCGCCTCCAGATTCATTGCCTCCAGATCTACCACCTCCAGATCTACAGCCTCCAGATCTACCCCCTCCAGATCAACCACCTTTCCCCCTCAAGATTAACCACCTCCAGACCAACCGCCGGCAGATCAACCACCTCCAGATTGACAGCAACAAGATCAACTGCCCCCAGATTGACTACTTCCAAGTACTCCTCAAGTATGGATTGATCATGGCCTCTGAGTGGATCTTCACACTTGCCTTATCACAGCCTCCCAGTCTGCACAATTATGACCTCCAAATCCATCTATATAGTTGGGTGTTTACGGCATCCATATGCATCTCTGAGTTGATACACTCTTGGTGTCCATGTGCATCTCCAAACTGGTTGGATCACTGCCTGCAGATACATCTCTACGTGTACATGATCACAGTGCGGTGAGACTGCGGAGGTCTCACAGTATCTGAATAGAATGAATGAGAAAGAATAGATCTGGCTTCAGACACATAAGAAGAGGGTGAAAGGATATAAAGGGGTACCTGGCTGTAAGGAACCACACAAATTGGGTGGATCAATGAATACTTCGTAAGAGTGCATGAGACAACGAACAGGGACAGATAGACTGTATGTTGTATAATGAGAAGATGTCATTCTACCATGTAGTATATCAAATCTATATTCCCAGTTGCTCTGTCCATTACCATGACACCTTTATCTGGGTTTACCCTGTCGCTCAGTTGGTCTCTGTTATCCCTGTATCTCTGTATCCTCCCTGCTGGCTTCCCCATGCCGAACTGAATGGCAGTGATAGCGAGAAGAAGATTTTGCTGCCACAATGGCCTTCAAGTGCATCTCTAAGTTCGTTCAATTGGCATCTCCAGATGCTCCTCTGATTACACTCAAGTACTATCTGCAGTGAGATTGTTGGTAAGTATATATATGGTGAGACTGTAATAATGTATGCCATATGATGATGTAGTAAATCTTGTAACTGTAAAGAAGATGAATATGATAGACAAAATGCCTTGTGGTTATGAAACCCTAAGCACCATCACTCTAAGAATATGGCACCAAGTTTCCGACACAGCTGAGCAGAGGTCTCAGCTGCTCATGAAGTCTCCCACTATCCTATGAAGAGGTTTCAGCTACTCACAAAGTCTCCAGCAGGATTGCGCTGAGGTCTCAGCTGCTCCTGAATCTGACTATCCTATAAGGCAAGAATCGGAGCACCTGGAAGTGCTTTTGCAGAGTCTGAGAGCAGTGTGTGTAGCTCCAGGGGGACCAGGAAGCATCTGGAAGTACTGAGAAGCACTGGTGAGGTCAACTGGAGCAAAGGATCGTATATGTTTGACCTGCACACAGATTTACATTGTGCTGATATATGAAACCTTGACAAGATTGTGTGGGACCAAGAGCAGGGAAAGATATAGTATGTATTTCCATTATATGATGATAAAATGATGACTAGCTACCCCAGGTTCTCCCAAATACATACTACCCATTACTTAGTTCATTATTATTATCCTTGTATTTATGTTGGCCTCCCCATCCCTCAGTCAATCTCTATTAGTCATCTATATCTGAATGTCCCCTGTTGGCTTCACCTGGCAATGTGAGCGGTAGTGGTAATGGCGTGAAATGGCATATCCCATCTCAACAGGAGCACCCGATAGCACAGGCGATCAGACTTGGCATACGTGGGATCGTATGCAATAATGCTGGTAGCACTTTGAAATGCAGATAACCAGCCCAGAAGCACATCATATTACTGGAAAATTGTCTGTAAAACATGACATCTGGTATGGGAACACTGCTGCAGCACTTGGAAATTGTAGATTCTGCTAATTTTAAACTGATGTTCAAAATTGATACATTCAGTTTGTAATTTCATTTATCTATCTATGTTTTCATGTATCTATGTAGATATCCATCCATAAACTGAATATCTTGACTGGCTGCAGATGATGCCTCAGTGATATTTGAGCTGAGCCTGACGATGGCAATCAAGTGAACCTTGTAATGCACTTGGAGGATGTGATTATGTGAGTTTGGAGATGGACTTGCAGGCAAGGATTAAACAGGTTTGGAGATGAACTCGGAGGACATGATCACGTGAACTTCCAGCCTGTGATTGAGATTCACTGGCAGTGCTCCTGGAGGCCTTGATCAGGTGTACATATATGGCCTGATTGTATCCGTGATATGTATTTTAGTCTCTTGGAGCCTTGAGGAGTGAGTGAGAGTAGGCAAAGTGTAAACTGAGAAGCATAAATTACAGTGGAGAATCAGACCCTAGAAGGCAATGCCGGGTAACCTTCAAAGTAACCATGATTTCAGCTCACTGGAACAGGTGTAATGCAGAAGTAATTCTGAGAAGTTTGGGAACATGCCAGAGTGTCAGAGAGAATATTAGTAGTATCTGGAAATATCGCCCTACCGACAAGGAAATTGCCAATAAACTCTGATAGATATCGGATTTATTCTAGATATTACTCCAGAGAACTGAAGGAGTTATCCGAGACTTGCTCAATGTAGATAAATATTGGATTACCCTTCGTGGCGACTACGAAGTCTGGATTATCGTTCATTATCAACTTTAAATCATTTGTATTGTTGCTGAGAATATCTGATTGAATATTGTATTTTTGCATCACTCCTTTTTGAAATCGAATGAAACGGAGAGAGATTCCAAACCAAATCTAGATACACTGAATCAATAATCCAACTCAGTGATTGACTGTTATCAATGCAATATAGTGTCAATGTCATTCACTATATTTCCCATCTCATCATTGCCAATGAATGCAGGAATGCACAATTCATCAATCACACAAAGCAGCTGGAGGTGCTTCTGGTATTTGCTGATAGTTGGAATCTGCTCAGTAGGAGAAATTGAATTCCAATGGAGTTTGGCTCTATTTATGATATCTAATAAAGAAGTAATAAGATGTTAGCTAGCTGCAAATCTGAATTGAGGTTTGAAAGGCAATATGATATATTCAGATGAAAAAGGGGAGCAACTACCAGCAAAAGAGAAGCACCAGATGAGGAGTATTAGGGTAGAAAAGAGTATTATGACGAATGTGATTGAGGTGAGTGGAATTAAACTGAACATTGCCAATCAAGGCTGAGGAGTGCAGACGCTGATTGAGAAACATTGATCCCAGAAGAGCAGAGCCAACTGTGGGGTGGGGGTATTCAGTGCGGGATGAAATTGAGCAGCGCCAATTATGGCATACAACGACCGATGCAGATTGAGGAGTGTATATCTCAGCGCAAACTCACTGAATAGTGGTGGCTATTGGAATGTAACAATGTAGAGACAGAGTTACGTATGTAACAGCCAACTAATGTGTGATTCATGAGTGCGGTGGCATCCAGTGTAAATTTATCAGTGGCACAGTGCAAAATGCAGTAGTCTGAAGTGACGATATTCTACTTGCTGCTTAAGTGAGCGCTATCTAGACTCCTGTTAATCCACTGAATTGTGTGTATATGAATGTTCCCCTATTTGGCCCTTGTGCTCGCAGAGCCACACAGTATGTTATCCTTTTATCTCCTTCTGCATTACATCCCTTCTAAGAAATTCAAGATACTTCTTGAAAACAAAAAAATAAACCCACTTGTTATGGACTCTACAATAAATCGCAACAAATAACCAATGGCTATTAACTCTGCAGGCATATTCTTTCCATGTTGGTTTCACCTGCATTTCTCCCAATTCGTGTTGTGCTCTGCAGTCATCATTCAGTTGTATTAATTTAGAGAGATTAGTGGCTGGTTTCGAGATCATTTCATTGTTCTTGTAGTCTTCCCATTAGATTTGCTATTTGTATCCACCTGTGACGCCCAACCCCAGCATACAGAAGGCGATCACATCTGCAACATATGAACACTGAATCGTGCCATCTCAATCTATTTCATTTCAAACAGTAGGTGGAGGAGGCGTTTCTCTCCTGTAATCTACAGTGTACTGTATGAGTCTGCTACCATAAGCTGGATTGTGGATGAACATATCATCTAGTAATTCAATTATGACTGCTTTTGAACCATGGAATGTAATGATCATGTAGGGTGCAGCCCATGCAGGTGGCAGCTTCCGCAGGGAATGGTCTTGGTTTACATATGCTCTCTGCAGGTCTTTGGTCCTCGATCTCAGAAAGTCCCCAAACACATTGCATGGCCTTCAGCTTCTGTTTGCTTTCACCATCTGGCTATCTTGTGCGTCATAGTGGCTTTCCTGGGCATCTAGCAATATGGCCTGCAATGGTTCAATAAATGGTGTGCCATGCAGGCTCTGCATTTCAGCAAGCTGCCATTGTGCCATAATGAAGTCTAACAGATTATATGATGTGATTTCAAAGTACAATTGGGATGTGTTTCAATTGGTAGATAAGTGGGTAAACGTGTTATTTGCATACTGTGTAATTGGAAAGATAGTGTCCCACTTGTCTTGATGGTGAGTGGTGAATGCCTGTAGATACCATGTAACACACTGATTTGAAATCTCTCACAGCCAGTCTGTTTGTGTGTAAATCACCTGTAACATATGCAGCTTAGTCAGTAACCGCTTTCTTACTTCTGTTAATAAATCAGATGTAAAGTTCATGTCTCTATTGCTAATGATCAGTCGTGGGACAGCATGAGGTCATTTGATCCCCCCAAACAATGACATCTGCACATATTCCATAGTGACAATGATGTTAGTGCAGGGCATCTAATTAACTTGTATGGACATTTGGTTCACAAAGCTTACACAGCAATGGATTCCCCTTGTGGATATTTATATGTCAGGAATAACATTAACCCCCATGTCCTCCCAGCGGCTGTGTGCAACTGGTAATGGTTGTAGGAAGCCTACCACTCCTTCAGCCCGAAAACTAACTTGTGTGCATTTGTCACTGCCTTCTGTGTAGATTTGCACAACATTCAACATCCCCAGCCAGAAAAAGCACTGTCTCACTGTGATGTAGGTTTGTGCTACTCTGAAATATCCACCCACTCCCATCTAATATGCAGCCCAGAAGATTCTCTTTCTTAGGGGTGTTGGAAGGTTGAGCCAAGGTGGCTCACCTCGGGGTTATTCAGGGTCCTATTTCTGTACACTCAGATGAAGTGGGCAATTGTCTAGTGAGGACTGGGGACTGGAGGCCGATCGCATTTTTACTGTAGTAAGAGCGGCCGGCTTTGGTGGATGCTGCTGGGTATTTTTGAATGATAGTAAATATACCATATGATTAGTTCCACTGTCATTTTTTGTATCATCAGCGACTTTCCATTACCACGCTGTGAAGTCCAAAACTACCATCTAAGTAAGTCGATACCAGGAGGCTCAACAACATTTCTGCCAGAAGTCTGGACTTGTCATCAGTGTGTCAGCCACCTAGGTATTTGTACCTGGGATGTACTGGATGCTGTCATAACATTGTGTAATGTTGCCTTGTGCTCTATTTGTCATGCTGTTAGTCGAGGTTGTATTAGTATGTACTCTCAAGAGCCATGGTGGATATGGACAGCAAAGTTTTTGTTTGTATGGAGATAGTAGTGCCAGTTCACAAGTGACTCAAGAATCACTAGGAGATCACTGTCACATGTAGGGTATTGTGTCTGCACACTTAAGATTACTGCTCCAAAAAGTACTGACTCTGGTCTCACCATCTTGTTGCTTCTGAAATAGTAGTAATCGACTTTACATTTGCAGGTTTCGGATTGCGACACATATATGCTCCCAATTTCAGATTGTACCCACAACGAAGTGTTACAAGTGCCATTTGTCAACATATAGATTTCCGCCTCTGCGTTCCAATTCCAAACCAATCGTAGTGCAACAATGACTTTGCGCCATGGCTCACCATGCTAGCAGTACATCATATCATGCTGGTTCACATTGCGCATTGAAGATAACTGCAGGGTGATATGTGAATAGTGACGTATATACTTGCGGTAATTGACCTTTTGACTGACAAAAGCAAACAATTCTTTCATGTTTCAGTATAGAGGTAATTTGCTTAATGCTTGTGTTGTTGAATTCAATATATGCACTTCTTCTTACTTGTGCTGAAACCTACAAATTTAATCACATTATGAAACAATTCGCATTTTGTTCTTTGCAGTTTTAAGTCTGCGTTCTGTAAAATGTGCAGCACAATTTGCATGTGTTCCAGATGCACCACTCTCATCCAACCATAGATCAATACACCATAAAGAGACACCGCAACAAATGTACATAGCCTGCGAATAGATATCAGCAGGTGGTTTATGATCAGCATGAAATGACTAGGAGTATTGGTAGGACCAAATTGATACACTGTCTACTTGAACAGGCCATACTTGATTGAGAAAGCTGCAATTTGATAAAGGCCAGAACAGATTCGAATTTGATTCTAACAGATGGCTAAATCTAGCTCTGAGACGTGGTTCAAATCTCTCAGTGGATGGATCAGCTCTTTGATGTGAGGTAATGAGTATTGCTTGTTCTTGGTGATGCAGTTAACTGCCCAGTAACCGATGCACACATGCACATCACCTTCACTATCCTGTATGAATAGAATTAGTGAAATATTCTGGCTGGCTTTCCTCTTTATCCATCAGTTGCATTATGTCTCCAGCAATTGTTGTTGTTATTCTCCATCTGCTCCACCAGCAAACTGATATCGAGGTCAATATGGAGCTTTCGTATTATCTGCTGCTGTTATATGGATATGTAGATAGGTAAAACTCCTTGTGGTGTTGTAGATTGGATCTGCGAGCATATCAAAATGGATCTTGCAGCATTACTGACACCAGATGGTAGTACTGCACTGGCCGCATGAATCCTCTGGCTAATACTGGATCATCCATACAATGCAGTGGTTTCATACTAATAATATCAATACCCATGGTACAGGCTACCTTTTTGATAATGTTGTTCTCTATTGTGATATATCGCCAGAGGCCAGATAGGTAATGGATTCCTGCTGTCATGTCATTGTCATATGTTGCGAAGGGACATTGAGTTTTCCACATTTGGTATATCCAGTAGTTGATATACTATGTTCTGTTGACATCATGGACTGAGCACTTTCGGATGATACTGTCCAACCCATTTATGTTCAATACTGTAAACAACCCGGTTCATATGTAGGCCTTGACTTGCAGTTTGAGTTTCAGGCCAACCTATTGCCTTTTTTGAATGCTGTCTTCTACCTTGTTATTTGCTGTCTTCACAATCATCCAGCATCTCTCTCTTTCCCCTAACACTATACTATTCTTCATTTCAATGTTCTGAAGCCTCCCAGTGTATACAATTCTCCAATACCCCATCATATTTGGCTGGATTGGCTGCATAGCCACCATATGTGCCATTAATGTGATTTTACGAAAGCTGTCTGTCGAAGCTGTGAAGAGTCTGGTACCATTATCACTGACTTGGATATGTTGATAATTAGTAAATGTTATAATTGTAGCCACCATAGTTGGTTTAGTGTTAGCGTGTTGAGGTGCAGCTGATCGCACCTGTTGCTATTTCTTGAGCCAAAATCATCCAACTGATCATCATCATTGCCTGCACTGTTGGAAAATTGCAGCACCAATGGCCCCTTGGGATTGTCATATTCTCCTGCTGAGGGCTGGGATAAAAGGAGGCTCTGTTACTTTCCTCCACCTCTGCCTCTGTAGCCGCCTGCTTTGTGACCACCATGCCAATGTCTGCACTTCATCTCTTTCATTTTCACCCTCTGTTCTAAGCCTGTGTTCGCAGCCGCTTTCTTTTCTTTCCATGCGGCCATGACATATTCTTCATTTTATCAGGAGTTTGCAGGGCGGCCCACTTCTTCAGAAGAATTATGGAACCACTTGATTGTTCCTCCACCGCCCCCTGCATTCTATTGCCCATCAATGTTTGTCACAGGCCCTTGTGACAGTCGCCTCTCCAAGTTAAGCATGGCATGCACTCCAGAGATGTGCTCCAATATGTCATGGAACAGTGCTCTGTGCTGAGTTTCCAACATCTCTAATCAAGCTTTGGACAGTTCAGGGTTGCTCAAATGTTTGAACTTGCAGAAGCCACATATGTGTTCATTGGAGAGTGGTACATTGAGTTCTAGTTGGTGTCGAAGCAGCGAGATGTATTCATTCAAGGCGGACACACACTCGCCATCTTAAATTGATAGAGACTTCTACCTCAGTTTCAACCTGGTCACAGCATCGGGAGGGATGAAGCTCACCTTGACTGCCGCTGAGAATTACTCCCAAGCTACAACTGCACTTGAATGCTCTGCGAACCTTTAGGTGGCCCAATCTACCGCGTCATCACAATACTGATGCATTGCCGCATGGGGCAAACTGATTTGCAATGCAATTTGACACTTATCTGTCCCAGGTATCGCTTGGCCAAGGGGTGCCAATGCAGTGGTGCTTGGTGGATAAGCAGGAGGAGATGGTGTCTAGGGTTGTCATATCATGACAGGTTTGCAATCTGGTTGTCATGATTTTTCAAATGCGGTTGGTGGCATTGGTTTGACAAGTTCTAATTGGTCCTGTGTTAGCTTTCACCGGAATAAAGGCCTCATGCATAGGTTTCAGCTCCATTGTGGCCAACTCGATGTAGTCACTGACTATATCTTGCTAATCATGCATGCTTGCCATTCCTGACATGGTTTCTTTGACCTCCTGTAAGGCTGCACCCAGCATGCCTTGCATCGGCATACAGAGTGCATTCTTGGCGGTGATCTCTCATTTCAGCTACACTATCATCTCTGGAGTTCCATTGTCACCAAGCATTCGCACTGCATCGTCTATTATATTGTCAGCAACATGTTAGGCCAATGTGACACAGTCCCCCAGATTCTCCTTGAGGACCTGCACCGTGTCATCCAGTTGCTTGTATCATTCGACTAGTTCATCAGAAACTGCATCCTGTTCCCAATGGGTAAGTACACACGTTCAGATTTTGTTTTGGACATGTTCATAGTACTTATCTTTGACCTGATGGAACCAATTGTCACTCTCAGCTGTAATGTCCTCCTGCACAACTATCAGCGGGTGATTGATAATCATATCTTGGCACAGTCAGTTGACATATGTCTGCAGTTTAGGGATGCTGAATCCCTCAGGCTGTGTATTTGGGTTGATTCTGCAAGCCCTGGAAGCACACAACATGCAGGCCACTTCTGAACCATTGTCCATTTGTCCTCCAGTGAGGTTAAGGTCTGTGGAAGCAGGCATCATGCTTGTCATTGTCGTTATGGCATTACTTTGGGAGGAAAATTTCCACTTGTGTTGTTGGGAAGTTCTCTGCGATTGGAATCAGTACTGTTGCTGGAATCAAATTGGGCTCCGGCAAGTATAAGAAGCAGGAGAAGCCAATCTGCAAGTATTGCTGCCAATATAGTTGTATGAAGTACTGATAGTCTATTCTCTATCTGAGCAGGCTATGGCTATTATTCTGCTGATCCACTGAATTGTGTGAATATGGATGTTTCTCATTCTGGCCTGTATGCTCATCAGAGTAGTACCTGATGGGATTGATTTTTCTCTCTCCACACATAACTGTATTTGTATTTTCAGTGACCTATTCAGTCACCATATAATGAATTTCATTGGCTGCCAGCGCTAAAGTGTGCAGAACAACTGGTTGAAAGATTTGAGATGCAGTAGGCTCGCACACACAGCTAGTGGTGGCAAAGAAGAACTGAGGGTATATGAAATCTAAAACATCGATTTGGGTGAGCCATGACTTCTTATCACCTATGACCTTTCAATGATATGAATCATCAAATTGGAAATGTTTAACCTGGATCTGAAGTTCCGTGTCAGAGTACAAATCCAACTGGAACCTACCCCCAACGGTGTGGCAAGCCTCATTTGGCAACTATCCTTGAATGGTACTAATCATCACTTTTAACTCTGTATATTTTCTGGCATGGTCAATCTTGTAATTCAGATAGAAGAAGCACTAAATAGCATTGCAGACTAACAGCATCATGTCCTTGCAGATCAATATTGACAGATAGACCCCTGGGCAATCAGCACGGAAATGGTACACATACTGGAGTAGCTGGAAATGGGCATTGATGATTGTGAGCTTCAAAGGCCAGTTTGCATGCTTCTGCAACCATGGTGCACTTCTCATTAGATAATATTGGCCATGGAGTTTTGGTGAATACTATTGCTTTCATTAACCTATACGCTATCTGAACAGTAGCCATTTTGTAAGTGGAAATGAATTGGATGCCACTGGCCTTGCATTGTTCAATCTTCCAGTCTCTACTACATTTGGGAAGTGGGCACACTATGGCGGGTGCTGCATAGTCACACCTGGTCAATTTGTTGAGGAGGGTTGTCTTCTGGTGTTTGAGTTGTGGTAGTACAATTGCCACAGCTGGATTTCAGGAATTTGCAAGTAGAGGGCATGTAATGACAGTATCAGCATGGCTCTGTTTCTTTGGCACTTGGACTTTGGGAGTGTATAAAGACTTGCTCCTGCACTCCTGCCATAGGATCAGCATCTGCTGGTGAGAACTAAAGATATCTTTTTCGATTTCAGATGACATCATCAACTCCCAGTTGACATCACAATGTTCATTGTCGATCTCCTGACCAGTATTATGATTCTACTATGTCGATGAAGTCAGAGATAGGCATTATCTGCGATACAATGCCCAAAGGCTGAGAGATGGAAAGTTGCACATGTCGTTGGCAATGCTGATTAGCTGTTTGCTAGAATGTGAGTGCAAGTCCTCTCTCATGGTGTGCATCTTCATTCTTCTGTGAATAGTGATTTCTCACTTGGCTGGGAGTAGGCTTCATTTGATTAATTGAAGATAGAAAGTTGAGGATGATGGGAGACAGTGTAAAAGCAACAAACATAAGATTAAGTGCAATAGAACAGGAAATGTGATGCAACAAGTTAGAAACTGTTGAGGAGGATGCAATTCGAGGTGTGTCTTGAAAGAGGTCAGGAGAGATCACTTGAATGGTTCTGATTTATATCGAGAATGGCAGTGAGGTATTGTAATATATACATTGTCAGCTACACTGTAATAGTTGGATTTCTAATGCCTAATGCAGAATGTTAGCACTTCATATCAACAACACTGTGTGCATTGCTGCAAGAAGTAGAGGTTGGTTGAAACCAATACATATGGAATAGAACCAAGTGCACCTGAACGAAATGTGTACCTGAAGATAACTTGTGACATAATCATGGTTGGTATCATCAACTATCCCTTTAAGATGGTGAAATCGGGACGTGAGAACCAGCACGGGAATGTGTGCTCCTGCATATGACTTCTCCAAATGTAGTAATTCTGTGTATAGATTCAAGCATTTGAGGTGACCACATGGTACAGATTTGTTGCAACAATGAGAATCTGTGGAACTTGGTAAATTTGGGACCTTGTGAGTGACAGTTGAGATACAAGAGTTGATACTGAGCATGTTATCAAGTGGGGAGAAATATGATCCTTTGTATATGGTATATCCATTGGAAAGATACACACATTTTCACAAAATTTTGTTTCATTAGGATGCTTCAGCTATGTCAGTAGTCTACATGGCAATATCATAAGGATAAGTTACCTTTCATGTATTGAACTGGGGTGTGTCTGCAGAATACTTTGACATCAATACTGCAGTCAGTAGTGGAAGGAATAGGCAGTTGTTGGGGATACAAAGTAGAGTTACAAGTGTAAGAGAAAGGAATGAGAAAGTATAATCATGATTTAGGAGTAATATCATTAATTTCAGCATTTATCAGAGCCAAGATTCCCAACAAATAGGTCATGAATACTTACTCACATTCAGATTTTGGGCGTAATATGTTGTAAATTGTGCAATGTGTAATCGCAAATTTCTTATAAATCTTAGTACTTTAAGTTTTACTTCAGATCAATGTTAGAGTTAGAAGCTCGGTATGAACATGGCAGTAGTACATAGTCAGAAGACCTGTTGCAGTGTGCAGGGGAGTGATTACTGGCTTCGAGTTCTGGGGAATTGAAAGGGATTGAAATTTGAATGATTATGCTGGATTCAATGCAACAGCAAAGATTGCAGGTTCCCTATACTCTGACAGTTAGTTGCACTCTGTGCAGCTGATCATTTAGATTTTGTAACTTAAGCTGTGAAGATTGTCTCTCTGGGAACTCTCTTAGCCAATATTGCTTGCCATAGTCTATTTTCAGACACAGGTTCCAATAGCTGAAAGATACATTGATTTAGAATCTAGTCCAGTCTCCCCTAACAGCTTTGAAATCTTAGGCCGCTTTGAGTATATGTGGTATGTATGGTGAGCAAGAGTTGCTGTGAGTCATCTGCAGTATCACTGAGCAGAAACAGTCTTCTGAGATGCCTCTCCAGCTCGGTTGAAAGAGTGTGAAAAATTTGAAGCTATTGTAGGATTTGGATGTATTGCTCCAACAATACTACTTAGTCAGCATCCAGTCACGTGAGGTTCATAATTGGCCAGGGCTGGATATCTGTAGGTTGAAGTGCAGTAGCTACCTTCCTCCAATGGACAGTTGACATGGAGCTTAATGTTCATGGCACTGTAACAGTGGACTTCACATACCTGAACAAGCATAGATTTTTAAACATCAGCAAAAACTAAGTTTCCTTCATTAAATTTATTTAGTTGATTGTACCCACAAAATCAAAAAAATGATATCAAGGTTTCCCTGAAGTATGGCATTGCTTTAATGTTCTAGAGTGTTCTTTGGGTTGTCATGATGCTATTTTCAACTGTCGCGACCAGTGTACCCACTTTTCCGAATGTGACAACAAGCACATGATAAAATGTTCACACTTCCGCTGGCAATATGACAAATCATCCCATGACGTACTCCTATGTCGCCCAATTTGATTGGTCCTCACAATGATGAGATTACTCGCTTTATACGTTTAATCAAGGGTGTAATTCTGGTTTTCAAGTCCCTCATGGAATTATTTGGCCAATGCTGATTACCATGCAGAAGTGGTTCATGATATGTAATTTGTTGATTTGTGATCATCAGTACCTTGCAGTTGAACAATTGTGAGAGGGTTATTCATTATCGCAATTATGATTTCACACGTTTGAGATCAGACTTCAGTAAACCATCAGTTCTATTACATTTACTAGTATTATGATATACTGGCGAAACCTAGCATACAATAGTATACAAAGAAAATACTTAATCCGATCACTGACAACATATCTAACCTCCAAGAGACCTCACACCCTCTACAATCGTACTTCCATCAACTCATCCCGTATTCTCAATGCTGGCTATAGTAGTAATGCTGGTCATGTCATTGCTATTGCTGTTGCTGTTGGTACAGGGAATGGGCTGGCTGCTGCTTGCGATTGCAGACCCACCCATAGGCAAAACAGCTGGGAATTACATGCTACCTTCAGTACGAGCAACAAACCTGCTGAGACGATTGAAAGCATTATCGGGTTACTCTAACAGCTCCTTGGGGATGTAATCAAGGAAGTCCTCATCAATACTGCCCTGATCGTTGTGAGGTTGTGCCATTGCTGGGTCCGAACAAGTTGAATGGATCATTTCGCAAATTATGCCGCGGATAGTGTGCATCGTTATGGTTTGAACCTCCAGCAAGGAATAACAAAAATGTGCGTCAAGACGATGAAATACCTCTGTCTATGCGTAATTACGCCCATGATCAATGTATCGCGTATCGCACTTACATTGTGCTCCACCTCCTGGACGAAGTTCTCCCAGGACCCTAAACTCGCCTAGTGTCCAGGCTGAAAGACAACAGTGGATGGCTGTCGTGGCGAGGGCAATGATTGCCTGGTTGATTTTATCATTCAATGATCAATCTTTCATTTCAATTTGTCATATGCCACCGAAGTATGTCCAGTGAATAACATCCACAATTTCAGCCACTGCAATTCGAAACTTGCATTTTCAAATTGATCTTCAAGACAACAATTAAACAACCAGGGAACTTTGAACTTCACTCATGAACATTTGTGGGGCATGTAAACCTGTCGTTTGCCAGTAGCCAGGCTACCATGTTCCGGATCTCTGTAGTCGACTGTGTTCGAAATCCGTAATTTGGGTCGATTGAGGTCTGGATGTAGTATACGATGGCCAGATGGGTGCAAGTAATCATTGCGAGGAACTGATGCCCAATGTCATACATGAAAACAATCATTGGGATGATTCACTTACCACTGAAGTGTAGGCATGTGGAGAGTCAGAGTTGCGCTGGGCTGGAACAATCCTGGTGACTTCCTCATACCACCATCAATGATTCTTGGTGGTATTCACCGCATCTGTGGCAACGGGATTCACAAACATCGCATAATCGATAGCTATAAGATTTACACCTGCCAAAACCATCGCCAGAACACCTGACAGTGTTGTCTGAGTATCGAATTCTGTGCCAACGATGAGGCCTGTCACATCGTCAACACAGGGCTCAAATTGCCACAGACATCAAGCTTTCCATGCAACCAATTGCCTGCCAGTTTCGTATGAATCCTTCCTCTGGTATATGAAAACATTAGAGGGCGGATTGAATCATTGAAACACTTAATCGGATACCTTCTTGGATGGCAGCGGCGCAAGCTCCCAATCATCCTCCTCCTCCAAGACAATAATGACCTCCCAAAGCTCAGGATGTAGGGGTTGGGCCGTGGTATGAGTTAATTGTATTGCCACAACTCATTGTCCAAGTGTTGATGTAAAGGAATCTTTTGATGGCTGCTTACCCATGGCTTTCTTGGATGGTCGCCAAAAAGGCTCGTCTTCGGACTCTGAATTGTCATTTCGATGATTATTTTCATTGTCAGGTATCATGCTGAGATTGTCAACAAGATCCTTGTCATATGTAGATTATCTGCTTCTCTACATACTGGAGGAAGAGCAGGAGGAGGCAAAGTGCTGGGCCTTCTTGTCATGATCTAAAAAGGTGGCAAGTGATAAGTATGAAAAGCTTAAAGGAGTGACTAAATGAGATGTCAATGAATGTAGAGTCAATGAAGTCAAGCATTGTGTAAAGAAAAGAAAGCGTTAATAGGACTAAATGCATTGTGGTGATGTGTCTTATTATCCTGTTGATGATTCTAGGATCTTGACTTCTCCTGCCACCCACACTTCCAACTACCTGAATGGACGAGAACTCAAAACTGAGAATGGCAAGTAACTGTGCAGCAAGGTGGCTGATCGGCTTCCTTTGACAAAAATCGTTGTCGCAATGAGCTAAAAAGCATTCATTTTTCACTAATCATTCGGTCTAACTTCTGCTGGGTAAAGTTACTGAACTACCAATTACATGATTGCCATACATGGAGTCTTATCGCTGCCACTATGCCTTTCCCAAAACCAAACATATCAACGTTTAATTCCAACATCGTGAACTCTCATCACAGCCCATCATGCATGAATATGAATGATGCAATAAGAAAATAAACAAAACACCAAAAAGAGACCCAAAACCTCACCAAAAAACTCCAAATTATTACCAATCCGTCCACCCTCCACAGTGCCAGAAAAATACCCACTCACAATGCCGATCCTTGAACAACCATCCAGCCAGTGCATTCCATCCTCACAATGACTAATTTGAAGCTGGGCGGCTACTTGTACAGTTCCTATTCGCCAAAGAGCATGCTGCGGGAGGATTTACAATGTGATTGTGCTTGTGTAGCGAAGCCACATCTTCATCAGCAATAATGCTTTGCTCGTAATCAGCAAAGATACCAAAATCATACTATCGGATTACTTCAAGGGATCATCACTGTCTGATAATCATGTTTTGATGGTTCCGTTGGAACAGTTGGACGGCTGTTTGCGTCATCAGGCACCTTCTCGGATTTGGGTGCAGTGTCTCAGCACCATCATCCAATTTCTCCCCGATATCGTTGATCATGTGCTCGGCTGGAGGTGGGAGGATATCACCGAGAGCATGGACACTGCGGCCGCCGCACATACGTGTATGGGAACAATCTGTGCCGTTGGGTTATTGGCTACGATAAAGGACATGAAAAAGCATTGCGTTGAATAATTTCATTGCTGCCTTTACCCATCCGGCAGCAATATTGTCATCAAAGATGATGGTAACATTCTGGGTGTGAACACCTCCATCTCGATTAGGCTGCTCCCGGCAGTCCTAAAGCTCTCAGATTTTCCAGCTGGGATATGGCAGACCGGCGATTGCAGCATTCATACTTGACAAAATGGTCGTATCGACGATTTATGTAACTATCCGAAGTATTGATTCATCACCCCCCAGCTAGTGCCATGAGAATTGTGGAGCATTGTTTTCAACCACCCTCTTGCCAGCAATGTCGCTATCCAGATAAGCGAGGGTAATGCTAAATGGCTGAACAAGGAAATCGGTTGGGGTGTCACAACACACCTTAATCAGCGAAAACCTGTGACCCGTGGTTTCTTCCTCATCTTCTTCTGTATCTACACATCATCAGGGGGAGGAAACACAGCATCGGGGCAATGAAATACATACCAACATGTACGAGATTCCACATCTTTGGCGGGGTATATTTGAGCCAATTCGTCATTCAGCAAAGACCAACCTCCAGGTACTCGTCCAGTGCTGTCTTGAGTTTCTGACCATTGAGGTTAGTCTTGTCTGCCATGTACTGTTTCCAAGGTGGCCTTGTAGATGCCCCATCACTGATTCGAGTGATGTAAAGATTGATTAGGAGATCCCATTGCTTGGGGCCAGTGCCTTGCATCTTGATAATGCTCATGGACTGCGTAATCACCCAGACACACTCCCTCACTTCATTAACTATCCATTCTGTTGTCAAGCCACCTGTATCCTGCCAAATGCCCATGGTTTCTGCAGTGAATTTGCTGACTCCAACACCAGCGTTCTTGACCCAGACGTGGATTTGTAGAATCGCCATCTGACTTGTATTAGTATCTGGGATGACTGATTTCAGCAACCAGATGGCATCACATCACATTTTATGTTCCCAATGGTGGTCAATGATTGATAGGTGGATGTCAAATACTTGGTACTCTAAACAAGCATTGGGAGTGTTGAATATATTTTCAAGGGTAATGCGGTACATTAGCAGAGGTGATGAGGGTGTGTCGAAGGTTCTGGAGATTGTATGTCAGGTGGGCAGGTAGGGCAAATTTATATATGCGCTTGGACCTTTTCTTGATCCAGCGACATTATGTTGGCTGCAATTCAGCTAGAAGACAATGTGCTTAGCATCATCTAAGCACTTTGAGTTGTTGAATGAACACTTAAGTTCATCACAAAGACAACTAAAAGCATGCTTTGCAGTCATATCTCACTCATCTGTCCTTGCTCTAGTTCTTATAACCTATGATGATGTCGCTGAGTCGGTAAATAAGGATACTGCGCCGTTCATGTATGGTACAAACTTAACACAAAGTGACAACCATCAATTCGGCAATGGGCATAGGAGGGGGTTGTGAGGGTGCCAAACCATCGCCGTGATGAGCTGAATCCAGATGCAGTATGCTTTTTGAGATCCATGAGATGTGAAAATTGAGAGAGTGATTAAACTCTTTGCGAATGTGTGCAGAAGGATGAGAGAAATCCTCTGTGAGTGGAAGGACCCTGTATGGAAAATAGTCAATTGAGGTGCGGCTTTTTCCGAGGACCAACTGGCTTGTAATGGTATCAGTAGCTCAAAGACCATCGAGACGCTTTGAATCATTATTGCGACACTTCCTTTTGCAAATGAAACATGAATTCTCATTAACAGTGTCAATACTGCTCGAAGATGTACTTCTATATCACCACTTAGATCACTGTGTTCCGTTGTGACCTCAATGATTGAATAGTATATTTCTCAGCTGAATAACTGCTAGATAATGGTTTTGTTATTGAGCACGATAGAAATCTACTTCCATTGGTTCATGAACAACATCGCAATCCTTTTCTTGACGCTTCCGACAAGCATTGCAGTGATATCGCAGCCGACATCGACAATGTGTGTATTGATCCAGAGCATCCCCAAGTTTGGATACACATGTATGGTGCTCCACACTTGGTCAACCATCTCGCTGCCAAGGCTGTTAGTAATGAATATTTCGATATCGTTGATGATGAAATAGATCTCTGGTCACCGTTTTCTTGTAAGGCAGAGTATTGATTAGCGCACTTGTATGCCAAGCACAACTTAAGCAGTTTGGCCCACAGCATGCTTTTCAGGAACCCTAAGATGGCAATCGTGAGCTACTTCACTTTGTTCCCCACTTTATTCATAATGTTGTACGAAATGTCCTGGATGATCGGCATTGACACTTTGAAATCCTGCAAAGTGTGTTTCAATCGTTTGGCCAATCCAAACAACCTTTGCGATGATGATTGCACACTTGTTATTGTACTGCTATCTAGTGGAATGCATTGAGTTCATCATGCAACAGCCTGCATTCGGGGAATATATGTCGTATGCTCCAGCAAAGGAATTCAATGATGTTGAGGAACATGTCTTCTCAGAGGTGATATCAAGCGACTGGTAGTAGAATGAACCGGTACGTATGGTGAATTTCGTCATAGATATGATGATTCTGACTGCTTCAATAGCTATGGCGGCCAGCGAGAGCTACGATTGTCCCTTTATTCGGCAGTTCAGACCAGACACATTTTAGAAATCATTCAGGCAACAAGAAGGAATGGCCAGTAGATATGTCCCAGAAACATTGACTTGATGATTAAATTAGAGCCTTCAAATTTTCCAAGCATTCTTGATACCATTTTTCCCATTCCTTTGAAATATCACCATGAAGGACATGGAAAACAATTACATTGAAGAAACAGATCTACTATCAAGAGGTTTTAAGGACCATCTTCAAGCTTATTTTCCGTCCTCTCAATGAGGATTTCCCTATTGGAGAGCTTATGCTTTGTGTGGACAGTTGGATGCAGTAATGTCATTCTGTTATCTGTGTATGGATGGCTGATTACATCGAAAACATTCAATTGCACTCAATCAAGCAGCATCAGCAACATCTCAAGTTTCCGTCAGAAAAGCCCGGGTGTTCAAGACAGCTCTGACGGCTCTGACGGAACCTCGTACTCTCTGACGGAGAATTACACGCTTCCCGTCGCCCAGGAGATGGGTCTGACTGTACTGGACTGATGTAGTGGCCTTCAGGTGCATCTGGGAGCACCTGGGAGCACATTGAATCACTGTAGAGCAGTCTGGGAAATACATCTTCTTTGGGAATGCTGCTGGTGTGGCTCGAAATCATAGCTACTACTTATCGTTCAACGATTTTCAAAACTTATGCATTCAGTTTGTTTTCGCATCTCTGTATCTATGAATCTACATAGCTACCTATCTACACACCGTATATTTGGACTGGCAGCACGCGGTGATTGAGTGCAGTTCGAGGTGCGCCTGAAGATGACAATCGCGTGAACTCATAGATACACTGTGAGGTTGTGATCGAGGGGGATTAGACGAGGACTTGGAGGTGTTCGATCTACAGGCGGTCGATGGGAGGCGCGCCAGGTGCTGAGACTCTATCCATCTGTTTGTTAACTCGAAACCGTGGGAATCTGACAAGGTGACTTTACCTTTGAAGCTCTTATGGAGAACTGGCTGGTGGCAGTCAATCTGTAGGGAGATATGCCAGAAGCTGAAGCTACATTCAGGGGCCAACTTGAAATCGAGGGAATGAAGGGACGACAGACAATCTTAGGTGTATGTTGTACTCAGTGTATGCTGCACTCGGCGTATGCTGCACTGGGCGTATGCTGCACTCAGCGTATGCTGTACTCGGCGTATGCTGCACTCAGTGTATACTGCACTCGGTGTATGCTGCACTCGGTGTATGCTGCACTCGGCGTATGCTGCACTCAGCGTATGCTGCACTCGGTGTATGCTGCACTCAGCTTATGCTGCACTCAGCGTATGCTGCACTTGGCGTATGCTGCACTTGGTGTATGCTGCACTTGGCGTATGCTGCACTTGGTGTATGCTGCACTTGGCGTATGCTGCACTTGGCGTATGCTGCACTTGGCATATGCTGTACTTGGCGTATGCTGCACTTGGCATATGCTGCACTTGGCGTATGCTGCACTTGGTGTTATCTCATGATGATGGCATGGAGGGAGAGAGAGGGATGACTTAGCTTTGTGTTGTTACAATGATAGTAGAGTCGTGGATAGGAAAGAGAGAGATGGGTGATGAAGATGAGAATGATATGAAGGATACAAGCGCACCTGAGAGACCAGGGGTACCACTTCCCTGATTGGGTTTAAAAGACCTCATATTGGTGTTATTAACTGCCGGATCGGGATTCGTACCTGCCGTCTCAGGGATGGTAAATTGACTCACACACAAAATTCTCTTAAGTCCCAGTTTCTCATGATGATTTCCCCCATCTCCTCTGATCTCTCTCTTTCTTGTGCTCAACTCTACCATCACCTAGGAACATGAAGTTAAATCATCCCTCTCTATCGCTCCATGCCATAATCATGACTTAACACCGAGTACAGCATACATCAAGTACACCATCATCTCAAGATTGACAGTCTCCCGCTCCCAGCCAGTTGGCCACTCCCAGCCAGCTTCCCATCTGTCGGCGGATGTTGTCGCACTCAACTCTCTACATTCCCACAATTACAACTTAACCAATGAATAGAGTATCAGCTGCTGTTGCGCCTCCCTCCAAATTGACCACTTCCAAGTACTCCTCCAATCTCGCTAAATCATAGCCTGCAAGTGCATCTCCCAACTGGCTTAATCACAGCCTCCCAGTGCATCTCTGAGTTCACTCAATTTCAGGCTCCAATGGCATCTCCAACCTCACTCGATCACGGCTTCAAAGTGCATTGGCACACTAGCTCGATCACGGCCTCCCAGTTCATCTCCAAACTCGCTCTATCATGGCCTCCAAGGGCATCTCTGAGTTCACTCAATCTCGGCCTCCAAGTGCATCCCAAAACTCGTTCTATCACACCCTCAGAGTGTATCTCTGCGTTCACTTGATCGTAGCCTCCAAGTGTATCTCTTAGTTCACGCAACCTCGGCCTCAAAGTACATTTCTCGACGTGCTCAATCACGCCCTCCAAGTGCATTGCTAATAAGCGACGGTGGGTGTATGGAGATACAGGGGTAACAGAGGAGGTCTGAGCGACGGGGAGTACATATTCGGGAGACCCCGGGGTAGATAGACATCATCTCATTTTCATCCCATCTGGATCCACGCAATTGCATGGATTCTCATGGCCGGGTAGTATCATATCTTCTCACTTTCTTCCTACACTCCTCGAACTAGAACCAGTCTTTCTCAAGAATTCTGTTTGGATGTCCCGAGAGGTGTGGCAGAATGTCGATGGTGGGGTCACTACCGTCTAGCTCCGTTGTATCACCACAACGGCCTCCAAGTGGTGCATCTCTCGGTGCTCTCAATGGGCGTCTCCAGGTGCTCGTCCGATTATGCTTGACTGCCATCTGTGGCCAGATTGACGGTATGTAAAAATGGAGCGATACTTAAATAATACATGTTACGTTATGAGGTAGCGAATCTTGGAACTGTAATAAAGACAAATATGATAGACGAAATGCCTTGTGCTTACGGAACCCTAAGAACCACTGCATTGAAAATACGGCACCAAGTCTCCCGCAGAGCTGCGCAGCGGTCTCTGCTCCTCCAAAATTTGACTATCCAAATAGTCAAATCATGTAGCGTCCTGAATGCACCTCCATAACTGCAGGTGCTTTCAGAAGCTGCTGAGAATACTCTTGCAGAGTCTGAGAGCACATTGCAAAGCTCCAGGGGGGCCTGGGAGCATCTGGAAGTACTTAAAAGCTCAGGTGAAGGCAAGGGGAGTGTCTGGGAGGTTTGTGTGTGGCTTCCGGACCAATTTACATTTTGCTGCTGTACCCAATAAACCCATTCCGTCATATGTTCACAGTTGGCCACAACGCCACAGTGTTCGTTTACAATAGGATACCAACAGAGCGAGAAGAAACGGCAAAACTGTGATCAGAGTGTGATATGCAATGGGACGCATGGAATTGGAGCCGGTGCGGAGTTATCTCCCACCGGAGTGTCTCTAACGGCACTGACTGAGTGCGTCCACTCTGACGCAGTGAGTCTGCCTAGATGGAAATGTGTTTTGCTGATAAGCCTCATTACGCTGTTTGCGAAGCACCAAGATTGTTGTTTGGAGAAGCTAATTCATCACTGTGGCAATTGAGAGACTATCAGCTATACTTCCCAAAGATGATACTCGCAACTCAGGGTGATGAGATGGAGAGACGCGAAGCAAGACAATCTATGCATGATCGAGCGGTTGGAACCTCAGAAGGTGTCTTGTGGAATAGGAAATGCATCACTTTGACAACTATTATCATATCCAATATTCTTCATACTGTCGATCACAGTAAGGTTAGGCATTTCATGGATGGGGTGACATCCTTCCTCGAACCACATTCCTGTATCGACGAATTCAACCAGCTCTGTGCAATGATGCTTCTATACCTTGGCTTTCCTCGATTCAACTTGCTATATAGCCACGTTTTGGAATGGAATGGCAAGGAGATGAATGCACTTGGGCGCGTGATTGTTCCAGAATTCCTGGCTACTCTGTTAAACCCTTTGGTTAGCAAAATGATGCCCTTCAGAAAGGCCCTGTTGGGCATCATGAAATTTGTGTAAGTTCCCCTCATGGTACAGTGCCAGTACATTACTGAGGCCATGATCGAGTACATGGAGAAATCTCTCCAGCAGATTGATTGTCACAGTGACGTTTTCAGTCCATTCCATGCCATCAAATCCCCAAAGGAGATCTCAGACCCCATGAAAAAGCAGCTTGCTTTGGATACAGAACAGAATCAGGACAGTGACCCCGCTTGGAAAGATCATTCTCCAGCTGCAAAGCATTGTCGTATTGATGAGGATAAAATGCAGATCGAGTCAAAAATTGCACCACATCTTGTTGACGAATCAGATTCCAACTTTGTGAAGATGTATCTTCTGAACCACTTGCCGGACCATATTTGCCAGCATGGCAACCTCTAAAATGTAAACTCCAAACTCCCAGAAAAAGCGAGGATGGATCATAAACAAGTTTACCGACAATCGAATCATGATCAGGCTGCCTTCCAGATTTTGTGAATGAAAGCCTGAAACATGGTGTTTCAGTATCGGGAGCTGAATGCAAACACTGTAAAACAACATTGCTATAATCATTACCCTCTAACTGAAGCACCTTTCAAGCTGATGATCAGGAATCAGCAACCCGAAATCTAGACCCTTGATGACTTTACGGTGGGTGTCCAAGGCCAAGTGGGGAGCTACAGAATCACATTGCTTGGTGTTTCAAGAGATTTGCCGACTTCACAGACTACATCGATCACAATCATTCTTGCAGTCATCTCAAGGATACATGATTCATTCCGTACAACTCAGCAACAATTCCGGTTACGTCTTTTGAATGCGATGAGGAAGCAGTTCATATGGTTAGTTGCACAGGGTCCAGAACGTGGAGAAAGCATAATCCCGCCAGAAATGATACAGTGTATCTCTGGATAGGGACGAGTTTGGATAGCCACATTCAGTCGACTCCTGGACAGAATCCCGCACAGTTGAAGTGTTGTTTCTTTGTTGAGAATGCTGAATTGAGTGCCAAATTGCTTCTTGCCTTGGTTCAGACATTTGGGACAGGGTCGATACGTAAGATGGCAGCTAGGGTGATTGTGGAGTAGAGTCATCAACCCTCGATGTAGCCCTTGCACAAAGAAAGCTACCATCATAAGCAGCTTTTCGGCATTGAAACCACATATATCGCCCCTATCAGCACAATGGAAGGAGCTGTACACATTCTTCTGGTGATGCCATAGCGAGATAGCTTACAGTGGTAGTTTAGCAACATGATTGACTTGAATACTTTCAATTTGTTTTAGAAGTAGATTATTCGACTCGATACCTGAAGTATTCATGGGCGCAATATATAGAAATCTGATGAGTGTATACTCTGGGTGTTTTAATTTTTGTGATTGATGTCTCAAGAGATTAAATAGTTAAGAATATTCTTGAAATAAATGGAACAGCTCAAAAAACTGTCCAAACAATCAAAATCTAGAGGACCAATGTGAAAGAAACTAGTCCAATAAATTAGATTAAATAACTACATATATTTTTGGAGATGTCGTGATGACAGGATCACATCATTGAATGCATCCAAGCATGGGGGAAGATTGCAAATATGTCTCTCGCATTATTTGTGGAGAATATAGAGAAGGATTGGTGCATGGCGTCCATTGTCTGAAACCAATGTCACTTTTTGATGATGAATTAGCAGAGGCGAAGGGGTATAAGCCGCCAGTACCAAAATGTGAATTGTCTTGAAAGATAACAATCGACATGCCTACTTCTACTGATCCAAGGTCAAAGAAACTATCCTTCAGATTGAAGCTAATGAACATATGTAGAGGCCTATGTACTTGGGGAATGTACTTCAGTGGCTGATATGCCACTTTCAGCTGAGGCTAGTATTCGCAACAGTTTCAGATTGACTGTTTAGTTCTGGATATGGGTTGAAACCGAACTGGAACTGTTCCAATGAGTTTGACCCTATCAAACAACGGAACCGCACTGAACCCGTGCTTTTTTGGTCAGTTCCACATTTTTGCAAACTGAGAACATTGGCTCCAATTAAGTATTTGAGTTCTGATCATATCACAATATAGTATATATGTAAAAGATGCAGTATTTGATGCACTTTTACCTCCCATTCTCCAATGTGCGATCCAATCACTATTCATTGAGTTGCTGTGACATTATGCCAAGAATGAGGCATTTTTCACAGTGACTCGAAGAATGTTGATCATATCGCAAATTGAACAACTGGAGGTGAAAGAGCATCTAAAACTGCATCTTTTACATATATATCATATTGTGATATGATCAAAACTAAAATACTTAATTGGAGCCAAAGTTCTGAGTTCATGGCAATGAGGCTCTGCTGCATATTAAACCGGGCCAAAGAGCCGCGGGTTACTATCTGGTCCGGGTAACAACCCCACCAAGATATAGCTGCTCGGGTTGTTGGAGGGGACTGGAACTGAACCGAACTGTATTTCCGGTCCAAACCCAGACCGATAGTGGGTTACCCAGACCAGTTTCTAACACAAGCTGAGGTAAGGAGTACCGAGGCTGGAATGACCCATTCAGTAATGATTTGGGGATGATGTATGTTGGCTTCATACAAATCTAGGACCATCATACTGGTCAGGACTGTAGATCAAACGAATGACAGAATTTCAAGTATAGTCCAGGCAATACCTAAGCTGTCATTCATAATCTGACTCAGTGAGAAATGCAAATGAAGTAGACTTAATGTATAGTAACATAAACCAGCAAAAGTGGCGAAATTTGCCATAAATATGTAAGCTGTGTCTCATATTCTAACGAAGTTATTGGAGCTCACCTAGCCTACTTTTAGTGCCAAGTTGGATTGTAACATATGCAGTGGTTGATCTGTTATCACAATGCTTAGGAAATATGACACATCTTCTGGGAACCTGAATGATGTAGCATCATGCATTGTGGTTGTCTGAATTGTGAATCTATTGCTGGCCATTAGGTTTCTGGTGTACCTGAAAGCCATCAAATGAATGTTTTTTGTATTTTGATTATACACTTCATACCTGGCCACAGGTTTCCAGTGCACCTGAATCTGGCTGAATAATGCTTTATTGGTCTTTTGATTTTGATATTCATAGTTGGCTTCAGGTTTCCATTGTGCCAGAAAGTTGTTGAATTCTGCCCTTTTGAGTCTTTTGATTTCCAAAGTCATACTTGGCCTTGGGATTCTGATCCTTCACAGTGTCTGCATTGACAAATCATTTGAAGGTATACACTGATTTGCATCTGGTCATTTCATGATGGCAGATTAACATGAGATGATGCAAGCCTGGATATTCAAATTGTAGCCACATGCTTGAAGGGTTTACAATATTCCAATAATCACAAATTTATCAGCAACAGAGGCTACATCAAGTCATTGAGTGCCAGCAAAATATCTTGACACCAGGTATTGTTAATTTGACCAATGTATCTGCAATATTGTATAATGAATTCCACTCAATAGATATTGTTTCATATTTGTCCTTAATAATCATGATGAATACCAATGAAATGGGATACTAATCAATACTGATTTCTCAAACAGTAATGCACACATGAAGACTTTTATCCATATCCAATTGGCAGGGAGAAATGATTCATTTGTTCAGTAGATTGTGCCATAAACATGATCTTCGTTACTATTTGCATCAGTTGAGAAGATTAGATTGATTGAACGTCTAACGAGGTACACAATGATTTCAGAATTTGAAACATTCCAATATGATTGTTCAGCTGACTGGAATGTATCCATTCCCTGTCAGGTACTATGTATGGTCCTGCGCAGACCCCTGAATCTGCTCAGTCATTGATGTCATTGTATTCGGTCAACTTATGTAGCCATGTTGAAATGTTTTTTGTGTCCTCTTTGAGTGTTGGTGGAGATTACTGATGTGGTTATCATATCCACCAGGAGTTATATTCAGTAGTGATGAATGTGGAACTCTGGTTTACCCTTGCTGGACAACTTATGGATATGTCTAGTACAGTTCATTCTATACCCAGAACTTCTGTGCAACGACTGCAGGGTTTGCTGCACTAAGATTTCGGTCAGTTTCATCCACTTTGGGTGTAGTTATGTATACAGAGGGATTTGATCAATAGTGGAATTTGAGCTGCATTTCAGCACGATCATCATTGCATATTTCCACCTGCATGTGGAATTTACCTACATGATCTGCAATAGTTTCGATTAGCCTTTACTTCGTATAATGTACCTTGCTGGGCAGAGGGCAAATAGCACCACCTGTTGTGCAGAAGGTACACTGGGGAGTGGATATTCATTTCTCTCTTGTTCCAAAAGGACTGTCTTGGTTATTGCATTATCTTGGTTTAGTTGGAGATATTTGGTAGGTTTGTTGACATGGATTCGTAAAAATCTCAGTCAGCAATCAGAAAATTGTAGAATCTACCTAAGTATTGCACAGCATTTCATCATACCATTGTCATGAAACATTGATGCTATTCTTGGTATCTTTATACCCTAACAAAACACAAGCTAGGTGCCATCTATGTGATCCCAATGCTCTTGAAATACTTTGTGAAAGCAGATCATTCCTCAAGCATCATCAGTGTTGTGTAATATTGCTCCGGGCAGTTGAGATCAACAAAGTGTATATTCCGTATTGGTATACAAACCAATGGTGTTCCATTGGCGAGTTTTGATGCTAACCACCTCCTGATATTCCAGAGCATTGGATTCTATGTCATTCAGTATACAACAATCTTTGGTGCTTCTATGTCTTCAGTCTGGACAGTATGAATCAAACTCTTCACAGCAGAATGAAGTGCATCTCCACCAGGCCGTTGATACACAGCATCATCCTCTGGATCTTCAGGCATATCTGAAAAAGCCAAATCATCTGGAACCACCAGTCCCAATCTGAATGGAATCCCAGTATTACTGTCACTTAAAGTTTCAATCCAATTCCCGTTTTCATCACAATGTTCAAGCCTTTAGTGTTTCTGGTTAATGACTGCTGAGACTTTTGTAAAAGCCAGCAACTGCATGAACAGTATGAGAAATAGCTGTTGCTTGATGGTTTCGCTCATGGGTGTCGAGGCAACATATGTTATACGGTGGATATTGCATCTGTGCTCTGGCTGGTAAATGCAGGTGTTCAGATTCCAATAAGGAGAATTCAAATGTTCTGCATCCAATAAGGTCGAACGCTTGTACTCAGTCCCGTAAGTCATCTCACAGATGACACTCTGAATCGTCTCTCCTACTCTGGGCATTATGACCTCAAGGATTGGTTGAAAGTCTGATGTATGTGCTGGATGAGCCAAAGCAGGAGTTGTCTGGATCTCTAACCAGCAGTGGATCACAGATTTCAGTCTTTGCATTGGACACCACTTTTGATTGTCACCATCAACGCTGGGATTGTCTTTCTCAGCCATATCACCCCAATTGTCAAAGGGTACACTCTACAAAATTGACCGTGGCCGCCCTACAACCACCTTCCCAGTCAGTAATTTGCATATCATAGCCGCTACTATTGAGGTAAATGTCTTGTCAAAATCTGTTGCATCTGCCACCTGCACTGCTGCCATATCTGAATCCGAAACTCATCTGCTTCCTAACAACAATATTGCCCAAAGCTGCTATGCCAGAGACTTGGTGACCAGCAGGTGTGAAACGGATTCCAACATTCTAGTGACTTGGTTAGTGTTCCATTGGTAAATTAGATCGCCATTTGGCTACTCCAGCATATCATTCTGACATTTGTGTTCGAATTTGTTCTTAACTGAATTGGAAACAGTGCCCCATGCTGAACTGCTATTGTTATAAGCGATCACCTTTTCACCATCCTCAACTTGTACTTGCACCTCCCTTCCCACTTTGTCAGTTATCACTTTATCTTCAATAATGACATTCAGATATTGTGAGGTATGCTGGGGGAATCTGCTTATAGATCTGTGCTCTTGAAGGTCAATATAATATCAGGTATTCCACCGGCAATAAGCTATTGGAACGAATCCACATCAGTGGAATATCATCAATTGTATTTGTTTAATCTACTCTTACATTTTTGCAAGCAACAATCTCATGACCTCCATCCTCCTCGCATTTCAATCATCCACTCTCTTCTGAACGTTCTGTGGTATATTTACAATGATTTGCGGTTGTGTATACCGACCGATATTCTGGCTACTAGTGATTGCCATTCCTGGTCCAATCACGTGTTTCGCATTCTCCATTCGTATTGCTATCTATATTTCTCCCAACAACGTCTCAAATTGTGTTTTACCTTTAACTTGACAATATTTGGATAGCAACAGTTAACCCAAATCTGCCCATATCTGGGGTTATTCATCATTTGCCGATGTATATATAACCTGATAAATGTTTTATCCAATTCATCCTGCTCCAAGGTGCACTTGACCATGACTGTTAGAATGTATGGATTATTTGGATCTCCATTTTTTTGATACATTCAAACCGCCTCTCCTAGTCCCTAATAACTGTGTACCTTGCTTGGGGTGGTTTAGAGGGCAGAACTGGATGGTTGCAATTTGACACCCAGCAAATAATAGCCATGAATGTTGTATTAGGCAACTCTGAGAGGTTATATCTTATCTATCCTTCCATGTGCTCTCCCAGTTGTGTAGGTGGTCATGCCTTGACTTGCCTTCACTGTTTCCTCCCATCCTGGATATCGCTTGTGCATTTGTTAAGATTCAGGTTAACCCATTGCTCCCGAAGCTATTGTGCATTATAAAAATATTCCAATCAAAGCCAGTTCTCGAATAATGGAAAAACATAAGCCGCCACCTATTCCCACAGAAGAGGTCCAACGTGATTGCATTTGAAACTATTCTATCCCAAGATATCGGAATGATATTTTTGCTCCAGACATGCAGTCATCCATACTGTCTTCTTCTGGCTAGATGTACGGCAGTTGGGCTGTCCAATTCTTTTGGCTAACTTCTCCAAGGAGAAATTGGTATACTGCAAGCTGATTAAGGCATTGCCATGTTCACCACATAGGTTTGACTAATTATGGCTCTTATCATCTGCCTCACATTTGTCATAGAACTGTTTCAGCACTGAGTGCAAATCTGCATCGTCTGTAACATGAGTGGTCCAGAGTTGTGGGGACTGCTGGCATGATCACCTTTGGAGGCTTAGGTGTGGCCTCCCAGGTGCACCGAAACAAAAACCAGGTGGGCAGTCAGGTGGTCTTCATGGTGGAGCAGAGCTGAAGGATATTGGCTGAATTAGTGAATTGTGTCCTGGTGGTGCTGCTGGTGGTGGCTCTCTCTGTCTACCTGGAGATCATGGGAGTTGTCTTGACAACTGGGAAGGGTGGACCATTTGTAACCCATCATAACCTCCTTGGTGGAGGTCATATCCTTGCCACTGTGGGCCACGACTTGCAAAGTGTTGGCTTGGACAGGTGGTTCCTTGGGAAAAATGTGTCATGTTGAGTGGAGAATTGTTGTAAAACTAATGAGCACCTGGCAATGGCTGCTGTGAAGAAGAACAACCATACCCATGCAGCAGATGCAGGTGATTGGTGCATTTCCAAAATGGACTGTCGTTGCTAGTGGCAGTTGGAAAAATATTACCTGATGATCCCAAATCATCATCCAGGCATTGTTGCAAGACAAAATAGCCACCATGTGGTACCATGTGCATTGATCTCCATGGGGATCAATATATTGACATGCTTGTTGATCCAGATTGTGGTAAACAATTATCAATATGAGCTGTAATGTAGTATTAATCAGAGTATGCTTCAGTAGAGTGCAAGTAGCAGTAATCTGAAGTGAAATAATGGCCTCTTAATTCCCCTGTATGTTATTATGAACTGCACTGTTTTACTAAATCTTTTATTCATTCACCCCAGCTGAGAACAAGAAACTGTTGTTACTTCAAACTTGATAATGTTTCTTATATACTCAACTAAATAAACATAGTTCACGGATAGACTGTCATCATTGTATGGTTCCATGACTGTAAACAATTGCACCACAATATGATATTTTCTCTCCAGGGACAAAATTTTAAATACATCCAGTGTGAAGGTACGTATCACATGAGATAGGACACATGAATTGTAGATGCACAACTTTTGATCTTAATACAATCTGAGGGTAGTGACTGTACCGCAAAAGTAAAGACCACCAGTTAGTGTTAGCAACTGTTCGAGACCATCACTTCGGGTCCGGGTCCGGATTGAAACTGAACCTTTGCCAAATTGGCGGTCTCAGTTGTCAATAAATCCAAACCGTCAACTCCGGTACGCTTCAATGATAACCTCCCAACCCGTCTCAATTCGGCTGGTTGTCAGCGGACCTTCCAGCGGGTCCATCTATATATTTATATAAGGCTTTTCTTTTTGCAGTTTGTTAATAGTATTTTATCAAAATCACGTTTTCAAGAACCAATAATATATGTTTGCATGTTTCGCAGTGTGCGATATCAATTAAATTGGACTCATCGTTTTTCCTTTGCTATATTGTATTTTTCCCAATCAAGGCGTTGAATAATTCTGTTATGTACACGAAGATCCGCATGATGCCATGATGACCAAATATGCAAGACCAAAACTTTTGACACTACTTTTCAGAATGGGGCAGGGAGCGTGTCGCAGTTTTTTTTGCTCCTAAAGGCAGTCAATATCTCATAAATGGATGTCTGCAACCAATCGGAAGATGAATTACCCAAGATGGAAAGCTAAAATTCATTCATGCTCCATGGACACTCATTCTCAGAATGGGGTTGTGACCCTGTTGGTATTTCCTTTGCCTATGAAAGTTGGTAATAACTCAGTTACGTATAACAGTGACCAAATCAAAATTCAATTCCCATACTTTCAAGACTACAAATTGTTGACGCTCCGTTGACGTTCATTTTATTGTATTGTCCATTCAACATTTGCTGCCATCGACAATTATTTCAATCATGATTTGAACGTTTTGAGTCTCTTTCTGAAAGATTGAGACTCGGCCCTGTGGCAAAGCCAAGCACGGTAATATTGTTGCACAGTTCACTCGCATAGTACGAAAATTTCTATTTCTTCCCAAAAGACTTATTGCACCTGCTATAGATCTGTGTATCAACCGATATTTACAAGTTAGTGCTCACCATTTGCCCATAATATATCCCTAACTGAAGCTCTTTTTCAAGCTACACAAAGAAGCCGGTGAAACATTAACGCATTCTGTCCTACTTTTCTTGATTCCATTACTCCTCCTTGTTTCCATTGCATTGACCATCATCATCACCCTTTCAGCATGTCTATTTGACTTCCATGTTGGCCGAATCATTCTGGGAACATATAGTGCAGCACTCAGATCCTGCTGCTCCGGGCATTCCAGTTCTTCAATGGCAGTGTCTTGGTCTAGATCAGCCTCAACGTCTGCCACGCAATTGTCTTTGCTGTCGTTTGGATTATCCAAGTCGCCATTCCAGTTAAGCCAATTTTTAGTGTCCAAAATGCTTTCAGGTGTGCTATCCTCATCAATGTGGACTGGATGATGGTTGAGTTATCTGATTTGGTGGACATTTAATATTTGAGTTCATTCTCCAGGGAGGTCCTTTGTAGACAAAGCTGGTGGCCAAGGTGATTTTTCTGACAGTGTAAATGCAGCTGCACCATCATGTTGAAAGAGTAACCAGGATGCTTTGACGATCTCTTCTTTGTGTGAAATGTATCCTACAGCTGTCATCTGCTTGTTTTGATTGCGAGATTCCTTCAGTGTAGCATGTAGGTATTGGCTGCCCTGCCACATCTCCAAATGGTCGTGGACCTCGGCCATTCTGTCCAATTGTCTTTCCCCTAAATCATTCTTCATTTCCGAGTCGTTTTCTGTGTTTGTCATATCCAATGCTGAGTCATTGCCTGCAAAGATCCGATTAATTACTCAAGCAAATTTCATTATAACAACTTGTTCGCCAAGTATCTCGCCTCTGGTTGTTGACTGTCTCAGTCTGATATAATCTCATGCATTGGATAAACTGGCATCCCCTCCGACACCATCTGGTATGATTGCGAATATGAAGCATGCCACAATGGGGTGATTGGCATACTTTGCGTGCGTATCCTCCTGTTGGTGCCACCAGTCGGTTATGTTCGGGATGCAAAAGGTACTGCTTATCACTATTGGGTCGGGGCGGTAATCATTTACATTAGGATCAATTTGCCCCCAGTTGTTTGGTGCTTCAGGTGGTGAAATCAAATACAGCCTGGCGGCGGTCAGTAAATATGCTGTGCAATCACTTCGCCTGGGAGTGGTTTCAGCCACAGTAGTAGGCATTAAGTAGTGTTCATCATCGTGGGACAAATCAATTCAATCAGAGGATGTTTGACCGGATCCAGCAGCGGTTGTGGAGGAGAAGGGATTGTTGCTCGGAACATATTGGTGTTTATTGACCGGCCCATATCAATTCTTCGTACAGCATTCATTCTCCACATACTTCTGAATGGCATCATGGTATTGGGTAGTATAGGATGTCTCATGCTTGGGATTAATACCCATTCCCGTAGCCCACCTCCTAGACAATCGCAACTTCCGGAAAAGATCACGTATATATGTAGACAAGAGAAGCATAGTACTTGTTGGAGTTGCTTCAACCGAATATTTGGGCAGTCTCTGTTGCGTTAACTTCACGGAGAAAAACAAGTCTTGCTTGCGTTGAGTTTTTCTTCTCAGCCAATGCATGCATAATACCATCCATATAATCGAACTTGTCATCGTCGACTGAAATAACGTAATGCAATGGAATCATATGCCTCTTCGACATCCACAGAGTCCGATATCGGAATGGCCTCAAAATTTCAATCACATACTTCACAAGGGTCCATTCATCCTTTGTTGTGAAGAGTGGCCGGTAATAACCATTTTTTGGATTTTGAATCCACTTTGTGACACACTCATGGAATTGGTAGGCTTGCTCAATCAACTCCAGTCTCGAGTTCGAACGTGTCTTCACATCCATAAATGGTAGTACCACAATTCGGACTTTCGCATTTGACAGTGAGTGAACTGGTTTCGATGACCATGTGTCAGTATAATCAATACAGCAAGGATTCTCTGCTATATGAAGATCAGTTTCAGCACTTTCACAATATCTTGAAATACGTACTTTCTCAATTATCTTTGCTAAACCTGGCATCATGGCCGACACCTTGTTGATTCGAGCACTACCCTCTTTTCGAAATCTCTGACTTTTCCCACAGTCTATGCGTTCATTCTCTCCAAACTGCTGATTGCGCTCATGGGCTTTGGAAGAGTTGGTACGGCCTTTTTCACCCTGACTGCTTCTCAATGCACCTACAGCCAGTTGTATGACATGTGCCATCCATGGTATGTGGTTCCTGAATGCTGGCAACTCGATTCTGGAGGCCTCAAGTGTTGATTGCAGCTCGCGAGTCATCAAGTAACTTTAGAAAGTATCAACAGTTGGAATTTCCAGCTGACGGCCGTCAGTAAGCTCAAAACAATCAAGCATGTCCTGCAAATGTATGGCAAGCATTGCTCCAGTATGATTGCGGTTGAACTATCATCCTGAATTATGTTTCAAATTGAGAAAGGAATAGAAGATCAACCTCATCGAAAGCGAGTTGTACTTCACCCAAGGCCCCATGGCGATCGATACAGTAAGAAATGACCGACTTTATATCGAGTTTGTTGGTGGCTGTCCGTCTGTGCAATGGTCCACTAACTTCAATTCATGTCAGCAATTGCTTCCTAATTGCATCCACGGTCAGTGCGTATTCCCTCCGGCAACTGTTCCTAAGAGTTGTGGCAGACAGCAGCACCAGGTGACATCTTAATGCTATACAGGACCATCGTAGCTCAAGATTCGATATCAGGTTCCATTCAAAATGAGCTGGAATAAATCCTAACATGAAGTAGTGATTCGATGTGTCTTGGTGACATTCCGAAGTCTCAAAGGTCTTTGCTGCCAGTTTAGAGCATTTTGTTAGTTATTTCAGTCAGCATTGATTAAGCTGGATGTCAAATATGAATTTCCTCTGTGAACTTACTATTGTAATTCCTCAACTTCCTTGCATCTTTAGAATGGCCAAAGCTGTTTCATCACCCATCAAACTAGTCAATTCAGTAACTTCTAACTCTGTTAATTTGTTTGACTTTGCAATGTGAGTTTTTTCCAGCAAGTGTTTCCCCATTGAGCTGGTCCCATGTTCTGATGGATGGCAAAGAACTTCATAACACGATATATATGATTCCATGGCTGCAGGTCTCCTCTACTCTGCAGTACAAATGATATCACAATGGAGACCATGCCTGGAATTATCCCAGGCATTGAAACATTTCGAGCTGACATTCATTGAAGCCCAGCTAGCATCGATGATGATTGGTAATGTAAGGTCGCTCAAATTACAAATAAAGACATGTTCATTTCTGGAACAGATCATAACATACTGCAATGAGATATTGATAGATTCTGAATCCAACATGGCAGTAGGAATTAGAAAGATGGGGAATCTGACACATGAGACTGCCAAAAATTACGTTATAGTACAACAAAATGCGGGTTCATAAATGTTGACTCTAGAGCTACAAGCAAAAATAATCAGATCTGTGAGTTATTGCATGCGTACTTGTGAAGTTGTATACAAGGACATATTCAAAAGACTGACAATGTAAAACTTAATTTACAAACAACGCAATGCAGCTTATTGCTGTGTAGCATACTGAGCCCCCACAGAAGTTGGTGACACTCCATGGCCATTCAATTATAGCAGGCGGACGCGATATGATCACTAGCAATTTTTCCCAATACAGCCTGCCAATAGGATGATTGTGAGTTACCACCGTTCCAAGGCGCTTGGATGATCGAAGATGCAAGATCACAACTTGTTGATGCTCTGTTGACGCTCTGCTGATACTCTGTTGATGCTCTATTGACGCTCTGTTGATGCTCTATTGATGCTCTATTGACGCTCTATTGATGCTCTATTGACGCTCTGTTGAGGGTCTGTTGAGGCTCTGCTGAGGCTCTGTTGAAGCTCATTTTAGGACATAGTTACCAGGTTGTCACCAGCATTTGTGTCTAGAAAGGCGGCCGATAGTTCGATTATGCATCAATGTTGTCGCACAGCACTGAATTTTGGACAATGAAATTCCCAAAATGATTGAGGCTCCGTTGATCCTCATTTTTAGGGCATAGTTATGATGTCGTCAAAGGCATTTTTGTTCAGAAAAGTCGCTAATTGGTCAATTTTGGATTAAACTGGTCATGCAGCCCCATGTTGATCCATGATGCAAGGCTTAAAATCGTTGACACTGTGATGATGATTATTTTTTTGATGTGGCCACAAGTGTGTTGCTTACCTTTTTAGCTATAATGCCAACCAATACATTTAGTTTGGAAGGATGTCACAGTGCAACCCTTTGATTGCCGAATGCAGTTGAATAAACCTCGTTGACGCTTTGTTGATGCTAACATTAAACAGATTCAAACAGTCATCGTACTTCCAATGATTGTAAGCTACCAATTGTACAGTCATTTTTGGCAGCCAATATAGCATTTCTCGGTATTATCATTTGCATACAGAAGCTTTGTGGCCTCTCAATTTCTGAACAACCACTATCGAGGTTATCTGAGTGACGGATGATGTGGCCCTATTACATTCCTGCGCTTTCAGATGGCAATTTACGGCATGTATATTCTGTTACTACTTTTTGATTTCTATAGCCCAACTTTCTCACCTTTCCTTATCCAGGTCCTTCTCCTTGATTTCCATGAGGTACTATAAGTAATTTTCCAAAGCGTAACCATGCCAAACAGGTCTGTGCAGAGAGTTATGCAGTTGGACACTTAAATGAATAATGCGTGACAGTCATCATGCAGACAGATTCGTATTGAGCACTGGCTGCTCCTTCCATAACTCATATGATATCCCTGACATAAATATTGTTTGTAAATTTCGTCACTAACTTAGTTTTAGGTTTCTCACTTCACAGTAATAGGCAAGACAATATTGAGTTCATTTGTCATCTTACAGTCTGATTTGAAGTCTAGTACTGTTGCATGGTGTGCACGACCCTTGCATATCCACAGCCCAACTATCATGTCTCACAATATGATCACTGAAATCGAGACGTAGCTGCCAGATTGCACACTTGGTACAGGAAGAATGTTTCAACTGGATATGATGTCAAACATCAGAATTTACCTTTCTATTCCTCCGGCGGCGCATGAGCTGTCACAATCTCTTCATCCGGATACGCTTTCTATATGGTGAGCAGCTCAGTAGGCAATACGCAGGAGTATAACTTTGAAGATTCAACACGTTTTGTTCACTAACCCGGTGATGAATCGAGCTTCTTGTTGGGCGAACGGGATAATATCCATTTGTTTGTATGAGGCTTCCCTGAACCTATCCACATATGATTCCTTCCTGGTGGAGAAGGCCCTTGCGGAATGTCTGATTCTCCATGGACGATATCATGCAATTCCATTTGCTCTCCAAATGTTACCGGAGCAGACTCAGCTGATGCTTCGTTCAGTTGCGGATTAATGACTGAAGGAACCTTCTAGTTGGTTGTTCCGCACTTCTTGTTTTTTTCAGGGAAGTTGTTTTCCGCATCCCCCCATCCTGGTAGTGTCAATTAATCAAGCTTCATCTGCTTTGGCCGAAATCTCTCCAAGCGCTGCAGTACCGTTGTGGGTATTGTGCCCACTACCCAGCCAGTTTTGTCATCTTCGCTCAGACTGCCTAGCTCTGCACGTTCATCATCCTCAACATCTCCATCCTCCTCATTGTCAAAACTTGCAAGTTCACTCAAATAGTCTTCAATTGCAATCATCATGTCTTTTATCATTTTTTCCAGCTCTCTGGTTGTCACTGTCGCATTTTCAGCATTTCTTCTTACTTCCTGCTGCTGCTTAAGCGCCATCTCAGGGGTTTCAACTCGATTTCTTCCCACAGTGGTCTCGCTCTCAACATAATCTTTGATGCATTTCTCCTTCTCTTAGTTCCTTAGAAAATGTGTTTCCCTTCTTTCTCGGCTGTAAGTTTCATCTTTGATTGCAAGCTGCGCAATGCCCCAAGTGCTAGGACTCTTTCTGCTTCCAAGCGAATCTTGCCTACATTCATTTCATTACACCATCATGTGGAAAGCTTGTTCAATTTGGTGAATTTGCCAATCGGAAGCGGCGAAAAGATCTTTTTTTGTGCATTGACCAATGTGGATTCTGTTGACCATGTTGTTGGGCGGAATGTTCAATGTTGCAAGATATGGACAATATGGAGGCAAGCTGCGTCTTCGATGTCAAGGTTGGAACATTTGATCAACTTGAATAAATTGAACTCTGCATTTTGACTGTCATTACAATCGGAAAAGTAAACCTAATTGTACAACATTACACAATTTTTAGCCTCAGATTCATGTATGATCTCTGGATTTTCTAGACACAACAATCACCAGATGTCCTGTCACTGGGAGAATGACCTGTTAATTACTGGCAATTAGGAGATTTTGGCTGTCGAAAATATCTGTTGATCCTTATAAACAAACAAAAAACATTGTACTGATATATTGGACATTGCGAGACAGTGTGAAATCTGTTCAACCTGCAGCCATACGCAGCAGCATCAATCATGAGTAGAATATGCAAGTTGGGTGTTACTTATATCATTTTGACATGAAGCTAACTATATATTCCTCAGAACTTCCCTCTGCATTTTGTTATCATCTTCCTCTCCTATGCCACAATGACAAATCATGGATACAGAAACACCTTAGCATGCGAAAAGTGGATCTGAACCAAGCTGATCAACAGGCGCGTCATGCAATGTCACACTTGCATGCACACAGCAACAACGCTGTCACCAGCAAGTCCACAGCGAAGCTGCCAATACGGCCACCAAAAATATGACGCCTGATGCAAATTCAAAATTTGTCCGTAAAACCGGAAGTAGTAAGAATAAGATGCAGTATGCAGTTGGATGTGAGTATCTCCGTATCCAGGTAAATGGCCGTGAACTAACCGTATAACAAAGAGTGGCTATATGTGGTGAGGTATGTGACAGATTTGTCACTGCACGTCACAATACACCGCCATGGTGAAACAAGGTATTTGTCCGCACCATCCACAATATCAAATTGCATGATGTTGTCAGAGCTGGGATTTCCATGGACGAATTTCGTGATAATCATCACCAGGCATGAATGAAATCAGCTTTAATGACCTTCGAGGAGGCTACAGAAGTATATACAGTGGAGGTTGTAGCCGAATCTGATTATTACAGGCAGCAACTCATTTCGTGTAGGTTTTCAACATGGCTGCTTCCATGGCAAGGCAAAGAGGCTGGGTCCAGCAGGAACAGTCCGACATGTGCCTGCCATTCAATATTGCCAAAATGGCCACGGAATGGGTTTTCGTGTGCCATAATAGAGAAAACGCAATACCTGATGAAGAAACCTCGCGCTGAAGTCTGAGAAGAGAAGAAGTGGGGAGTTGGGATGTTTGGTCATGAAAAGGTGAAGTCTGCAATACAAAGACACCCAGCTATGCTTCGTCAAAACCAAACAAACACATGCCTTCCTTGCCACAATGCTCCGTCAACAATCCACAGACACGCTGGTGGATGAAGGCAATGCACGCACCTCCACCTGGCCAATACAGTCAGCTTACACCAAAGCCAACACCATCTCCACCCGAAACACCACCTGCGCCCCCCGGTGACAATCAGGGCGCTGAAAGGTCCCAAATCAACAATTTGCCATTCGGATATGTTGATTTACACACTACTCTTCCCATCGCTCAATTATTCACACTTGATGCATATGCACAGGATTGCCAGCAGGATACAGAATATAATCCAGATATGCTGACTGATGAAGGAACAGCCACTGGTTAGTACACTATCTGCTGTGTGGTAAGGCAGCGAACATACATTGTGAAGATAAGAGAAGCCTATTGAGTGAACCTGGAAGTAAGGACAAGCATTGATTCAAAGGGATGGGATTTTTTGAGTGAATTAGTATCTACAATTACCGGACACTGTAAAGTATACTTTAAAGAATGTATGCATCTGTTTTAAATAAGAACAATGTAGTGATCAAGGAGAATAACAACGAAAATGATTGATAGGTTGTCAAAAAAATGCGCATGACATACTACGCAAAAACAACTGATGGCAGATTGCGGATAAGTGCATGGCAATATGAGTGTCAACGGAGCATCAACCATTTTCAGTCATTTAAGTCAGGTAATTAAACAGTGATTGGATCGTGGTTATACATAATCGAAGGATAGGCTGCCTTTATAGGCAAAAAATTTAGAAACACACTTCTTACCCCATCCTGAAAATAAGCATTGACATAGCATCAAGGATTTCTGGTCTTCCATCTTGGGTAATCTGATGGGTAATAGGTTGCGTACAGTTATAAAGAAATTATCGGCCACCTTCATTGGCAAAAGAGATAGTGATACCCTTCCAGCCCCATCTTGAAAATGAGTATCAAGGTAGTGTCAACAATTTTTGGTCTTGCGTCTCCGGTAATATGAGTAACGCTGGTTCATGTACATCCATCAAGGTGGAGTTGGCATCCTATCTAGGCCGATGAGTAGGGGATATTCTTGTGACAGCCTCTGGGACAGTAACAACCTATTTCATTTACAAAGGTACTGCTAAGTGTTGATGAGCATTTTAGCGTATAAGAATAGTCAAAACAATGTATATAAACAATGTCAGCCATTTCACGCTGTGATCAACCATGATGCAAGGCCAACAATCGTTTACGCTCCATTAATGCTCATTGTCAAAATGGGGCAGGGAGCGAATCTCTTTTTGTTTCGATCATTATGGCGGCCAATGCATCCAACACAGACATTGACATACTGAATTCAAAATTGAGTGAGTAGCAGTAGCATATGAATGGCACGAGAAATTGTGCAAACCAACATGCAAAACCTGAGATTGGCACTGATGGTTGCAGCCCAACCAGGCAGAACCTGCAGGTTGACAGGTACAGGTCCTGGTTTGGCCCACAAAGAACCAACGGGTCGGGTTATTGAACGGGTCTGTAACCAAACCAACCAGGTTTTCCGGTCCAAAACTGGACCACTGGCAAGTTACCCGGACCCATTGGTAATACAACCTGCTATTGAGTGGGTTGTTGAGGTATCAAGACTCTCATTACAATCTACACCCTAGTCAAGGATTGTTGCTGAAGTATATATTTTACTAGCCTATTAGTACTCAATAGCCATTGACTGGGCAGATATCTAGTTTGAAACTCACCAATTCATTTGGTTAAGATATTCTTTACTTCCATATCAGTTGCCTGGAGGCACCAGAGTAGGTACAATTGAGAAGGTTCCAATGATGTAGTATATGGCCAATTATAGTGATTACAGCAGCACTTAATGCACACAATCTAAGGTAGATTGCAGTGATGAGAAAAGAATCTTCCTCTGCTAATAATTGTCAGCAGATGATTTGCATAATTTTTTTGCGTGATGTGATATATATCATGCTTTATTGAGAAACCTGAAGATGAAAGGGACTTTGCTTTACCCTTTCGCCACATATGGTGGGGTGTGATAGTGCAGTGAAAGTGATACGCTAACCAGTATTAGCTAGCTATCATACTCCTGTCCCTGAGGCTCTAAATCACCCCCAGAAGTAGCGTCCAGATTGCTATAAACATATTTACACTCACCATTTCACCAATATTGTCACCAACTGCAGGAATCATCTCAAGTGCTATATTGGGCAAAGCCTTTCCTAGCTGGGAACTGTTTGAAGGCTCCATATCAACAATGTAACTGAATATCTCTGAATAAAGAGATAGTACGGTATGGGATTGTACCACCTGCTGGCTGGAATCAACTGAAGCCATCAGGTTTTCATTTCAGTTGGTGCACGAGACTCGGTATCGATGAACAAGCCAATTCATGATGTACCCATCGAGAATCGATTCAGCACACCACCACCCAACGCCACTCCTGGTGACGAATCCATCGACCCCCAGATAGCTGATCTGACATGTACCCCTGCACACTCGATGACAAAGGCTCAATGTAAGGTAGTTGAAGTGGAACATGCAGGGGGGAAAGCATATGGTGGAGCAACTGCATTGTACACCAAGATTTACATGTACTCAGAGCAGTGGAACCCATGGCATCTATTTTTGTCTGTACATGACTTTCAACAGACTCAATCATCAAGCCAGCAAACAATATCCTAGATAAAGAAACATCTGGGGAGTGGAATGGACAACTTCAACCGCATATTATTCAAATTGGCAGATACCCAGCACAAGATGAGCTCTAACCTTGTGTGTGTGCTTGGTGATAATAGATGGATTGAAGATTGTTTACATATTCTCGAAATATTTTATTACAAGGATATTTTCATATGCATAACGATTGTTGTGGAAAATTTCCCATCTCAGAGACAAACCCACGTAGAGCCAGCATCCCTTGCAAAGTTACATAGTTTTGATATATCCAGTCAGATGGACACCGGCAATTGGTGATGCGATAAGCTGGACCACCTATTTGCCTTCTCAACAATTTTACCCACTAGTTGTGCCGCTGCTATAACTCAGTTGTTGAGCTGATTGGGTGTAAAGATATCACCATGCCAAGGACTATGACATAGCTTGCCTCTTTTGTAGTTTGTACCATTCGTCAACATTCGACCTTTTGTTGATGTGACAAGTCTCATTACACGACACAATGGACACACCTTCAAAAATGCCCACAGACACTCGACTACTCAAGTATATGCCACTGTGGTAAAGGTTATGATCTCTTGTGTATATGAGGGAACCAATGTTCAACACTTCCACTTGATATGAAGAGAGGAGGTCAGTCTTGTCATGGTGAAGAATATGCACCAGCTATGCAATTACCCTGCAACCCTCCATGCTACTGACGGCGGCTGCTGGACATCTCCCATACAGTCCGAGAGACTACCATAACTGACTAATGCAATATATGATAATGCAGGACGAGTTCAATTACGGTCACCCTCACTCACTACCGTGGCATGACCGATGCTCAATGGCCAACTGAGATGGCCCTACTTCTCCAGCCGAAGCAAGTGTATGGTATCACCAAACGCTATGAGAAGAAGCCTGATAAGCCAGCAACCAATATGACTGCTACAGAGGAGGCCGCTTTCCAAGAGTGGACAATTTGGCGTGGTATTGCCAGATCAACTATTCTACTCGGGATGGAGCCGTGCATACAACCAGAATACACAGTTGTCAACAATGGGAATACACATTTGGAAATGCTCACATCAGCCAACAGATTGAAGTTGATGCTCAACATCTTCGACATTTGGGAAGAGCTTTGGAGAATGAAGCTAGAGGACAGCTGAGATGATGACAACAACACATCGCTGATCGATAGGATAATCGACGATTACAATCACAACGCAGTACCGACAACACCATGGACCACTGACACTGATGCTGCCGATATGGACTCTGCAAAAATAATCGCCAAGATGAGTGAGCAGGAACACATTGTAAACCTCTTCCGTGTAATTCAAACATATAATGAGTGGAAAGTCTTACTGGAGATCATGATGGACAAAAATGCCATGATGACTGCCACCCACAGTGAGAGTATCACTAAGCTCATCGAAATGAAAGTCGCAATCAAAAGAGCGATTGGGCTTGCTTGAGGAGCTCTCCTCATTCCAAAGAAGAGTGGCGAAGGTGGTAATGGTGGTAAAGCCGGTACAGGTGGCAAAAGTCCAACCAGGGAACAGAGAGATAATCAGGGAGCCAACAATAGGAAAGAGAACAATCTGGCAGATGTGTATTCATTGCCAATGGCAAGGGCACATCACCAAGAATTGTTTCAGCAACCAACATGGTGATTCTGCAATGGCAGCCAACACTGAAGCAAAAGAATCAAGTAAGACTACTTCAATGCTCACCACTTTGATTGTGAACTATTCAATCGTAGCTTGTGCAAATGCTTCATGCAGTGTTTGGTTCATTAATTGTTGATGTATGACTAACATCTCCAGCCTTGAATCAATGTTCTTTACCTACACTGAATATCCTCTGACTATGAAGAAAGTGAAGGCATACAATGGGGCCACATCCTGTCCGTCTGGATATGGAAGTGTAAGGTTGACTTGTCGACTGCGAGATGGAAACATGGATACAATCATTCCTCAAGAAATGGTGTATTTGCCAGGATTCTTTACCCTGAACTCACGGTCTCAGATCATGGACAAGGACGTCAAAGTTGAACTAGAGAATCACTACGGTCCCAACCGCTACAATTGCCCTTGCAAATTGATTGCCACTGCCCGTCAGGTCTATAAGTCATTTGTTCTGGACGGTGCTCTGAAATGAGGTGAATACACCAATATGGACATTGACAGCCGCCTCCTGGCACTTAGAACGATGGGGCATGCATCTCCGTTGGATGCAGCAAACCCCATGTTCTGGCACCGCCACTTGACATGAGTTTGTCTCCAAACATTGGAGAAGTTGCCAATAATCCCTAATACCCCAACAATAACCAGGAAGTGTAATTGTGAGAGTTGCATCAAGTGCAAGGTAGTTCAGAAGCAAGTAACTCCCTCAACCTCCCGCAGTACTGAGCCACTGCAGCTAGTGTACATGGACATATGCAGTCCATTAGAAACAGCCATCGGAGGAGGTCAATATATGCTGCTCTTTATCGACAACACAATGAGCCATATGGCTGAGTGCACATTGCAGTACAACTCTGAAGCACTTGAGAAGTTCAAAGAATGGCAGGCTCTGAGAGACAAGGAGTCAGCCAAGCAAGTGACGCGATTTGGAACAGATGGAGGCACGTAGTATACCTCCAAGAAATTCGCCGAAGACCTAAAATCAGACTGCATACTAAAGGAAACGAATACACCCAACATTCCAAAGTCTAATGGAGTTGTTGACCTGGTGTACCGCATGATAATGGAGCATGTATGATGCATGCTGGTCAAGGCTGGACTTTTGAAGAAGTACTGCACATCAGCAGTCTCACTGGCAGTCTGTCTCAAGAACTGCACTCTGAGGCGATTGGTTGTTGGTAAAACCCCATACAAGGCCTCTCCTGGAACGAAGCCATTCGTGAAGCATCTCTGTGTGTTCAGATGCTTGGCTTTGGTCGATGTTCCGAAAGAGAAATGCATGAAGCTGGATCACAGAGCCCCCTCTGGCAGATTCATTGGTAATAGAATATTGCCCAAGTAGTTTTCATATACGACCCATTGGCCAAGATGTGTCACTGCATCAGAGATGTGCTATTCACAGAAGAAATGCAGTTGACAGCACTGAACACTCCAGACCATGGGATCTTGAACGATCTCATTTATAGAGACGTTATCAAGAAACCCAAATCGACTGAAAAGCAGCCTACCGGGGATGGAGCTTCCGAACCACAACCGGAGAATCCATTGCACCATGATTCACCTCCAGATCATCCAACACACAGCGGGGGTCACGAGAATAAGCTGGCCTTGACACGTCACATGGAGATGCATCGAAGCTGATGGCCAAAGGAGGTCACCGAAATTGTGCTGGGAAGGACATGTTGGTACAGTCTGCACAATTAGCTTTTGAAGATGAGGAATCCGAGGATATGATTCCTATCTAAGCTGAAGCTGCAATCTGTGATGATCATGAGGATGGCATGGATTATCCAAAGTCTTACAAAGTAGCAACTGATTCTCCGATCACTGAGAACTGCGATACAGAAATGAAAGATGATTCACACATAATTGGTTAGGATGAAGGCTATGGAGATATGGTGGTGCTTCCGAAAATGAGAAAGGTTTTGCCAAGTCATTGGGTATACAAGATCAAGCGTGATGGAGTAGGTAATGTGCAGCGGTTTAAGGCCAGGCTAGTCTACAGAGGGAATTACCAAATTGAAGTCATTGACTAGCAGGCTACATATGAACCAACTGCTCGCTGTGGCCATCTTAGGTGAGTCCTCATGATTGCTGGCAAGTTCAATTTTGAGATCCATCCAGTCTACATATGCACAGCTGTTTTGGGAGTTACCATGGATGAAGAGATTTATTTGCACCTGGCACAGTGATACTCTCACTTGGTCCTAACTGGGAGCTGACACAACTATCCAGGATGAAAAACTTCGTGGAAGATGATACTCTGTTTGAGACAGTCTCTGTATCGCCTGAAGCAGTCATCCCCCATTTGTTCTGGCACCATTAAGGACTTCGTGATCTCAATTGGATTTGTGGCATCATGTGTTGATGGAGGAGTATTCATGCTTCAGGATCACAGCATGGTCATTGCTACAGTCATTTTGTACATCGATGATCCCCTCGATATTGCAACTGAGGGCTTGATTGGACAGATCAACGATCACATAAAGAAATGGTTCCGGATGCATGATCTCAGGAGTGTCTCAATGGATCTGGGCAAGGACATCCAATGCATTTGGGAGCATTACACGTGCCAAATCAATCAGCACTGTTACATTTGGATGATTTTGGCGTAATTCAGAATGCATATTTCCAGACAGGTTACCATGCCAGTGGCGATGTATCTTCACAAGAGAAACCCTGACAAAGAGGCCTGCAATCTGACCATATCCGAATCGATAATCTGAAGCCTTATGTATGCAATTACTGGCCCTCAGCCCAATGTCACATATGCCACCGCAGTTCTCAGCCTGTAAAATCAGCATCTAAGCAATGAGCATATACTAGCTCTCCATAGCGTGTTTTGCTACATCAATGGCACGAAGGACTGCTAACTGGATTTTGCAGGAGATGCAGATGTTGCACTTAGATGTTACGATGATTTGGATTATGCAGGATGCTCTGCTGAGTAAATATCCACACATGACTGGTCATTAGCTTTGGAGAAGCGGTCTACAAGAGATCAAGCAAACAACAGTTGAGTGCGCAGTCCACCACAGATGCCAAATACTATGCTTTTTGAATAGGCTGCATGAGAGTTACACAGATCTCGCATTTCATTAATGAGCTCAGCATCCCGCTAGTCCCTGACGTGCTCTCCAATTCATACTCACTGATCATGAGCATCAGGAACAGAATCTAATGCGGAACTGCAGTTGCACACATTGCGACCTAGTACTATATTGCTGCAGATATGGCTAGAGACAGAGTGATCAATTTAAGCTACGTACCGACTGCTAAGATGGTCGCTGACTGCTTCAGATAGCCTCTACAAAAGCCCGCCATCATGAAGCAAAGAGCTTAGATGGGCAAGATCAGAATTCGACTCGGAAACAGTCTTTGGATTGGTATTGGAAATCGCCTTGGAATTGGCCTCAGTATGCTCAGAAATGGTCCCAGCAATGGTTACGGATATGGTCTGAGAATTAGAATTGGAAATGTCATCGGGAATGCCGTCAGAATATACCATGACTGGGCATGTTTGTTTCGAGAAGATCTACGATGTTTGATTGGCTCGTCTTCTCTTTTGTATACTGTTTTTGAGTGAAATGGATGTGATAGTGGTCCTGGAGGAGTGCCGAGCTGATTGGGAGTACAGATATCACTATGCCAAGGACTATGATGTAACTTGCCTCTATTGTAGTTAGTGCCATCAGTCATTGTTTGACCATATGTGGATGTGACTTGTCTGGTGACACAAGACAATAGACACACCTTTGCATATGCCCTCATACACTCAACTACTCAAGCACAAGCCACTGTACAATACCATATGACTAATATCTCTGATGACCGTCATTCCTGGACACCATATCTCACAATTGGTATCATTTCAAAAGATGTCAGTCACACACCCAAAATGCACATCTGGTATCTCATTGGGCTCGTTACTTGTCTCGCCAGCGTAGCAATTCACTCTAACAAGGCATGGTATTATGTGGTTGGCACTGTACTGTCCCCGCTCAGGAATCAAGATATTACTGGTCCTGCCTTGATTTGGGATTAAGTCGAAGCATTCCAGAGGCAATGGTACCCTCTGTTGGCTGACTAGGTCGGGGATTATTCTACACAGGAAATGGTTACCGAAGTTACAAAAGGGTGATATTGAACTGAGAAACTCCTGAATGTGCATGGATGGGGCATTCAATAATTCGACTGCTCATTCAGACTAGCAATTAGCATGTTTACTGAGGACATGTGGAGTAGACTTATGTTGATGCTTTGCAAACTCAGGGTATTTGCCCAGTTCGAAACCAGTTCTGGCAGCACACTCTGTGCACTTTCCATTAACTTTGACTGTCTAAAGAATTGCATCCGCAGATCCTGGGTTTGGTTTGGGATATATTGCTCTGGGTGCTCATATACCTGAAAGCTGGAAATGTGAATGATTAATTTGACAATTGATTCACATTGGTACCACAATATGCAGCCTTCCAGGGCATTTCTAAATCATTTGATTCATTAAACGGTGATAGCTGGCAGGGAAAAGAGATCTGGGGCATAATCAGACCACTGGCAGTGAATTGTGCTCCATTTCTTGTCTGTTTAATTAATGAGAAGAAAGGTACGGCACACACTGGCTCAGATGAAATTGTAATGGAAATTGTATGGCCAATACATGAATTCTCTGACCTTGTTAGCCAACATCATCACTCTAATCTGTCCCTAAAAGAATGAGACAATGTACTGTTGCATTTTTAACCGAGCAAGGGTATGTGTTGAGATCAGAAAATGACAATCTCTGCAAAGGGCAAAGTTGATGATCAGTTGGCAACAGAATCCTATCACTTAAAGGAATACAAGATTAACCAATATATGCTGCAATGGAGGTATGTGTGTATGGGGCTGAAATGATTACAACAACAAAATGAAGGCAATTTGAGATGCACCTGAATAGAGCTCGACAAGTACTAACACAATGGCCAGCTGCTGTTTGACAGAATGTTCAACAGCAATTTCGAGGTGAAATATATAACATAACACCTGTTAGAAGTTAGCATGTTGAGAAAGTAAACCAACATTATGGTTGACAACAGTTACATGAAGTCAGCACTCAGGTAACCGAATTAAGAAGCATGTTCGCCAAACAACATTCTCAAATGCAAACTGCTTCAGGTGTAGGGGATCAAAGGTCAGCAAGTATGATCCCTAATTAATGTGAGCAATTCCAGCTTCATCCATTCAATGCTGAGACTGAATCCACTGTCTGGAGTATTGCTGAAGCAGACTGCAAAGTAAAATAGCTGGAGAGAGGGATTGATGGTATCACTTTGGATGAGCAGAAGCAGTTATTGCAGGTATTCTCCATCCGCATGATTGAGTATGAAGATTGGTGGGAGGTAATTAGTGTGCAAGTGCTCCAGAAAATCATTGAGCAGTACATCATTAATTTTGAATGGCGAAATATGCATCATTTGAGCTATATATCTAACTCAATTTGAGGAAGGGGTTCTGGCGACAACTTCACAACTGAGTTCCCTGAAAGGCTCAATGTCAGAAACATAAAAGACGCATATTGATCTTCCAACCAAGTCAATTACGTTGGACATATACTCAAGTATAATGACCAGTATTCTGGTTTGTACATTATGGACAAAACACTGTTGTACCCTGCCCTTCCAGGATGGTATAATATGGAATGTGGAAAGTTGTTCACCTGCTGTCTGCTACCGATACAGGGTGAAATACATGGAGAGCCAATATTAGATCTCTCCAGCATTGCGAGAATAACTTATGGTTCTCCCCACTATAATAACAGGTATATCATTTGAGTGATAGCTATGGCCACAGAGTGTGCAGATGTACCAAGTCAATCTCCAGCAGCGCTGTATCAGTTGATTGAAAAATTCCAGACCGTGGATAGCTATGTTGTACACAAATTGAAGACGACAGGAGAGACAATGTTAGTGGACTGGTGCTTGGATTGAATTAGAATGTACTCATAGATAGTATATTTATCTAACTTCAGAATACACTGTTTTGCTAGTACTATCAACAATGTCACAGTACTACTTCCATTGTACATCTGCAACATGATTGCAAGGAAGCACATACTGATTCTAATCAACAGTTCATGCCTCAATCTCATAAGATTGGGGTTCAGTCTATGGAAAGTGACAAGCATGACTTCAATAACACCGCCAAAGACTGAGTTACTTCTACTTCTGTAGTTAATTTTAGCAGGACTTCATCAAATCTGATCCACCAGTATCAGAAGCCTCTGCCATCTTGACAAATACTATTGATCTTTTTGAGGATTTGGAAGATGACTTAACAATTGGTATGAAGTCCTCCAGCTCAAGAGTATTCAGCGGGAATTGCAACAAACTCCAAGATGTGCAACATTCAACTGATTGTGTTGATGGGTTCTTCCAGATTGTCAAATAGACTATCATGATATATATTCTATCCATCAGAGCAATTGTTGGACCAGTACGTCTGGTGCAAGAAAATGCTTCACCAGAGTGAATGGGTAGTATATGGCTTGATCATAATCATGTCAACATAGATACCAACTGGACCATATATTAATTAAAATTTCTCAATCATGGTGTGCATGAGAATGTTAGTATTTTGAATTGTACTATCCACTATAGACATTACAAAAATTACTCTCCCAGAGTATGTCTCCAGGCTGGAGGTACAGTTGAATTGTGTCAGGGATGTGGTCAATAGTCCCAATACCTCCAAAATTTGGACATCCTAATAGCTTGATTTTGCAGTATTTTAAATACAACCATAAACTCATCAGAACATTCCTGTATGCTGATCCTCAACTCCAGCTGCATTGAAGAATAGCCAACAGTACATTACATGGTATTAATTATATCTTGAAGTATTTGGGAACCCCTGTAACACTTGGTGTGGCTGTTCAGAGTTGCTGAGTTGTTTAGTTATTGCTTCCAAACCATTTCACATTACGCTGATGTATATACTATCTATCAGAGCTGGCTAGAGGTGAGGGTCAGGTGCACCAAGAGGCTGGCTGTAGACAGTGTTTGGAGAGGTTCAATTGGAACTGACAGGATGATCAATGGAGGATAGCAGGTAATTTTATAAAGAGATAACTGGTAATGTTACAATTAGTGGATTAAGGACATACTTTGCACTTTGAGTTCTCTAGTGCTGGTGGAGTAGTTGAAGCTATATCCTGAGAGTATTGATGGTGACATGATGATGTGGGAGTGTATGGGGAAACAATGGTAAACCCTTCCAGATTGAGTTTGGAAGAATAACTCATATATCCCACAATTTTGATATTTATCTTTCTGTCAGTGGCTTCCCTTATACCTTCCACCATTTTCCATTAGCATCTCCATGCTCTGCCCATCTTGTGCACTACTCATCAGATGGGAATGTAATCAGTTGCGTATTTACCCCTAACTCTAGCAGAGCTCATGCCTAGTGCTGTTGCAGCCAGTTTGACTATGTCAAAAAACACTGTGTGTACTTCAATTCTATTTGGAACAAGATAAGTACTGGGTGAAATGAGGGCCGAGGAGCCAGCGATTCAGATTGTGAGAGATATGGTGACCAATAGGCACTGAAACCACTTGAATTCTCAGCAACCAATCAGGAGTCGGAATAAGCATGTAACTGATTACTTTCTGATCCAAATAGTATGGGGCAAGCACTTGAAATTGTGGAGTTGAGTCATTCAGTCTATCTGCAAATAGTTGTATAACATAAGAACAATTAACTATTGTATTAAGCCAAGCTCAAATTGACAATTTACTACCAGCCACTGAGTGCCATTGTCTGCTCCTCAGCTCTATTAGCAGACAAAGGAATGGATCATTTGCAGCCAGCATTTGGAGACCATCATTCTGTTTAATTGTAAGACCAAAAGACAGTGATTTGACAATCAAGATTATACTCTAACATTGGTGGTATTCCAAAGAATTGCATTGGACAATATTATACAGGCTCCAGTAACATAGGCAAGGTGCAAGTTAATTTGATGGTATATCTGGCAATAGGAAGTCACATAAAGTACCGGAATCTACCAGAATTCAATTTAATGCTGGGGAACACGAGATTGAAAATTGAAAGTATATTTTGTTATATATTGAAATACTAGTTATTTACCCTGGGGTATCCAAATCTTATATACTCCCTCCCACTCAGTCTATCACGACTATCTCGCAATTATCTGAAACTCCTCTAGTACTAATTTCTCTTCAAACATTCGTTGTTGTGGGGAGAAATAGAGTTTTCTACTTGAACAAGTTGAGTGTTATTAACATTGGGGCAATCTTGAGCAAACTGTTAAATGCAGCCTTAATACCTAATAAGCTCAGTTCTACCAATAATTGTCTGCATTCATCCAAAATAGACTGTTACTAACAAGGCTCCATGTGCTACCTTCAGCTTCATTGGCAACAGTGGAAGTTGACTACAGACAGTACTATACATGCATTCACATATGACCAGTCTGTAGCAAGCTTCCGATGAACACCTGCAAAGTGCACAGTTAATCGTTATCCAGTTTCTGTCCATAGATCTCTGCGAGTGGGACTATGGGACTCGAGACATCTGGCAGTTAGTAACCTACAGCCTGTCATGACTGCCAAATGGCTTTGCTGGTACAAATAAATTCATTGTCTGGATTCATCAGTGGCCAGTCAAGTACCCAGGAGAGAGCCTGATACCTGATTAATAACCTGATTATGACACTAATTGAGACCCTAAGCAAAGTTTAATTTCAGTACCATGTGTGAGTGAGATAACCTTTGGAGGAAGTAGCATTTCCACTTCAATCATGACGCTGATTGACACTCTTAGCTGCTGGAAGCTATTATACAATATAGGCTTTAACTCAGTGGAAGCTTTCACATTGATGTGGATCTAGCCAATCTACCTAACTTGATGCTTTCTGTACCATCATCATCACTATTACCATCACTATCACTATCACCATCATCTACTCCACCATCACTGATATCATAATCAGCCCCATGGTGGATACAGACAAATACTTGCAGTATCCGCCACATGCTGGCTATAGATTCACCTTATACAACCTAGTTAGAGATCCACTCTTCTCAAGATGGAATTATCTATCTTGCTGAGATTATGTAAGACTGGAATTGTAAACATGATAGTGGTGAGGCATCATGAAATCATATCATTGTGGATATGCCTAAAATCAAATTCTGACTGTAATATCACCCAATGTTATCATTATGGCTACTATATACCACCTGCCACCTGCCACCTGCCACATGCTGCACACCACACACTACATGCCACCTGCCGAATACTGTCCACCATCTGCCACCTGCTCTACACCTCCTTTTGCCTAGCACCTGTGATTCAGTAAGACTTAGCGTCATGCACGCATAACTAATCATGAGAGCAGATAGTTAAGTGTGTTAGGAGGTGTTATGTCTATTGAAAGTGTATTTTGGAGTGTAGAGTTTACTAGGCTGCAAGTATACTATCCAGTGAAATTGGGAACATGTATGAGAGCCAGCTTCAAAGTGTATGTGTCAATGTACACACAGGTGTATCTGGAAGCATATTCAGCAGTACACATGAGGACATTCTGGAAGGTCTGCATGGGAGTGCATTAAGAACTGACTACAAAGAGTACAGTCAAGTGAGCTGGGAGTACACCATCAAGTGCATTCAGAAGAGTACTTCAGAGTATAGTTGGATGAATTTTGACAGCATACTTGGGAGCATACAGTTATGAAGGCAGGGAGTATGTGATCAAGTATGATTGGGAGCATACTGGAGACAATGCTAAGTAGTGTACTGGAGCATGTTCTTTGTGGTACCTGTGGGAGCATATGGGAGGTGAAGTAGGAAGCTTGTTGAGAGGTTACGTATGAGTACACAGTCCACCAGGCTGGGACTGTCTGATTGAGTGGAATTAGAAGTACACTTCAGCGAATACTTGGAACCATACAGTCCCGTGTTTTTGGCAGCTCTGTTTCATGTTTGTCCTAAGTTGTATAATGTATAGTATTAAGCTCAAATAATCACATGGATGTCATATTGATCAGGCCATTGCACAGAGATACATGGCTGTATGGTATGACTTATCAAAGACACAATTGGTACAGTATATATACCAACTTGGCTATAAGCTCTGTTTCGTGCATGGGCATTTATCCAAGTGCTGCCTTGATCCACTATTCTCAAGCACTATTGGCAGGCAGCTAAGATGAACTGTCACAAGTCAGCATATGAGGAAATCTTGCAGGAAACTCTGATTGAATAACTCTCAGTACCATCTGCAGTCAGCTGAGATATAGTATTATTCACCATCATTATGTTACAGTTATTATGCAAATGCCTTGGTGCTTCGATCCATGCACCCCCTCACAAACACACTCTCCAACAACAAAAACCATTATTTTACTATAACCAAAGATTATACAGTTTTCAAAACAAAAATACAAAGTGTCTAAATATGGATAATGATTTCTGAATGAAGAGAAAACAAATTGACCAGGCATACACACTCAGAAACTTGTATCGTATCCCTGAGCATCAATTACAGCAGCCACCCGTTTGTGAATGCTATTCCACAGTTTCTCAGAGAATGCCGGAAGTTTCTCCTCACAGATCTTGAGCTGGACTTCAGGAATCCTTGATTGTACTTGCTCTGGGTCCCCTTCCATGTTTTCAGTATCTGGGAATGTGCTATAATGCCTGCACTTAAGCTCTACCCAGACATGCTCGCTGGAGTTGAGGTCTGGGGAATAGAGTAGCCAGCCCTCCACCTGGAGGTTGTATTTCACAAAAAAATCCATAACCACAGCTGCTTTGTGTACAGGAGCATTGTTCTGGAGGAAGAAGGAATTGCCTGGGGTGTCATGCACCCAGTTAAGGACTGGGAGAAGAAGGTACTCACGAAGATTGACATAGACACTCTTCTTGACCAATTTGACAAAAAGAGGGCAGAAGGTTCCATGGTTCCTGTACCAAAAACAACCCCAAACCATTCAGATGACCCTGTTGCCATTTCATTTTGGTGGAATGCAGTTTTTGAATCACTTTTCAGGTGGCTGTCAAAATACCCACATTTGCCATCCTGAATTACTCTTCTACACTAAGCATTCATCACACCAAATAACTCCTTCCCACTTCTTATGTGTCCAATCCTGGAGACGAAGTGCCCATTGTAGCTTTTGGAATTTGTTTTTGTCCTCAAGCTTTGGTCTTTTCTTTGCTAGCCACATGCTATAGTTGTTCTGGCAGAGGTATTGATTCATGGTTGTCAGTAATACATTAAGTGCATACATATCACACAATCTGGTGCAGGAAATTTGTCTGTCTTTCTTGACTACTCACATAATGGATCATCATTGTCACTGAATCGAAATTCTTGGCCTGCTGCTACATGGATTTCTTCATATGAATTGTCCATTGGTTGCATGAGCAATAACTTTGTGGACTGTTGACCAAGGTCACCCAGAAATCAGGCTAATCACTGCAAACAGGGATCTCAAGTAGCTGAGAATGATGATTGCCCCCATTTCTGCCTGAAACATCTCGCACCGGGCAGTTAGATGTATCCTGGAAGGTGTAGGATGCTTGCAAAGTTACACCCACACATTTTTATAAGGGTGCGCAAGGACCGAATAACCCGGCCTGTTGCGTAGGGACTGTACTTTCCATTGTAATGGCAGCATAAATCCTTGGGCCAGGTAATGGCCATTTCATATTGTTTGCTCACCACCAAGCTTATATCTCAAATGCCAATTCTACCTATCAATCTACCTCTAATAGTATACACATCCACATTGGCAGCCATATCTCTATGATTGCAGTCTGTATGGTTAGTAAACCAATGGCTGGTGTATGGACCCTGCCAGTATTATTGTTTTTCACAAAATTGATATCTGCTGCTGATGGGATGTTATGAGTTGATGTCTGATTTGATGTGTGACGTTATGGAACAATCCAAATATCACCCTTCCAAATATGAAATTGAAGCATAATTACTCCACAGCATGAAGTTTCAATCATCTCAGTCTCCAATACAGTCCTGAAGGCAGTGCAGTAGAATTTAGCAATCAATTGGGACATGAGGTGTATCATCAGTATTTACGATAATGCTCATGATTACACAATGTAAGTGTGTGCCCCAATCCATTAGAGCACTTACACATAATCAATCACATAAAGTGGCAGTACTATGACAATAAGTCAATCTGGTTTGATCAACAGCGACAAACCTTACAATGGATGCTGTAATCTCACCTCTGAATAAGGCCATATTGAGAGGTACAGGCAAAGTTGTAAGAGGATTTTCAATTCAGCACAGATATGACTAGATTTCTTGGAATTGAGCAAAGTGCACCCATCTCAGTTTGCATGTTAATCTAGAGCTCTCACCACCTGCAAGTGGCCAATTTGAAGAAGTCTTATACCATTAGTTACACTTATGCATTGGCTCCAGGTGCAATGTATGTCTATGGCGAGAGACAATACAATATATAAAACCCACCTACATTGTACAACTCGGTTATGAAACATGCACTAGTATCAGCAATATGTAAGACAGTTTCAATGTCATAACTTAACAACTCAACAATTCCAAACAACCACACCTATCCCTCCAGGTGCTTTCAGATGCCGCCAGATGGGCCGAATGCAATGCAATGGTAATTCAGGTTCTACCAGAATACATTGTAGTGCTCCTTGATGGTTCTGAAGTTATGGAACAGAATTCAATAATATCCTGAAGATTGTATAACGGTCTTCAAAATGGTAGATACTTAAGGCTTTTCCTGATTCATATTGTAGAGCTATTGGGAGTATTTGTTGCATACCCAAGACCATGCTGGTGTACGTCTAACCTGGAGGTATTCTCACTGGGAGTGATTTTCAGAATGTCTATACTATATGGTACAATTTGAAAACCAAATTCATCAGCAAAAAGCTAAATTGGATTCCGAAAATGCACTCCACGTACTAATCTTTCTCCACCTTCACCACAACTAATCTGAGTGACACATTTGGAATCTTCCACCATGCTTCGAAGCGTTCAGTGATGTGATAGTGTTGTCATGATATCTCTAGTGTTAGCAATGGTTCCAACCTGTTAGAAACGTTCCGGATTAGGGTTGGGACCGGAACCGAACTGTCGGAGCAGGTTTTACCACACAAAAACCCGGACCATTTCAATTGGGCCAGTTTTACCACTCATATCCAGGCATTTCAACCTCACAGCTTTAGCTTCGATTCAGAATTTGAGTTCTTATCATATTGTGACATGATCAATACACAGATTGTGCAGTTTTACCCGCTCTTTCACCTCCCGCTTTCAGATTTGAGATCTGACCAATATTCGTGGAGTTGCTATTGAAAACCCGCGAAATTTGCTGAAAATTTGCCCTTATTTCACAGCTACTCAACATATATCAGTCAGATCGTAAATCTGGATTGCTGAGGTGAAAACGCTCATAAAACTGCACAATGTGCATATTTATCATGTCATGATACGATCAGAACTCAAAACCTTAATTCTAGCCAAAGCAGGTGGAACTTTAAAGCTGGAACTGCTGTCTGGTTCCAACCTAGCCAAAAACTGACGGTTCTATGTCCGGTCTGGGTAATAACCCCGACAAGACCAAGCTGATGGATTTTTTGGCCATGTCCAGAACCTAACCGAATCGTTTTTCCGGACCAAATCCGGATTGCTGGCGGGTTACCCGGAAGAGTTGCTAACACTACACATCTCCATTCCTTATGTAATCATATAATCTAACTTAGTGCTTCTGTGTCAATTACATTGGTCCCCTTGATGTGAATCATTTCGATGGTTTTTTGAACCATTCGATTGATTTCCAGATTATTCTTTACTATTTAACTACTTGAGATATCCAATGTATACAAGCTTGCACAACTCTCATAACAGATATTCAGAGTAAACACTCAACAGATAACTATCTATCGCTGCAAAAATTACTTCATGCATCGAATCGAGTAATCTACATGTAAAACACATTGAATCCATTCAAGGCAATCATGTTGCTGAAGGACTGCCACATTCTATCTGGCTGCAGGGTCAGTGGAAAACGGTGTAAACCTGCATGGATCGCGCTTATGGTGATGAGATAAGTGGATTCCATGCCAAAATGAGGTTTACAATAGTAGCTTCCTTTGTGCAAGAGTTGCATTGGAGATTGATGTCTCTTCTATGGAATTACCATTTCTGCAGTCTGAAGTGTCAACCCTGCTGCAAATGTCAGAACAAAGACAGGAAGCCCTTTAACGGTCAAGTCAGCATCTCAGATGACCGGAACAAAGTCCAACCGGGCAGTAATATGTCCAGCAGTTGACTGACAGTGGGTAGTCAAACTCATCCCCATCATCAGAAACACAGTACCATTTGGCCGTCGATTATACTTTCTCCACATTGTCGACCCAGTGCAACAAACCGTTTGAACTGCCTGCTCGTTGCATTCAAAAGTCATCACCACAATTGCCACTGTGTTGAACCAAATAAATTTTGCATTATTGAGATAACTAGAATACTGAATGTGATCGATGTAGTCTGAGAAATCGGCAGATCTGTCAAACCACCATGCAATGTGATTTTGTAGCTCCCATTTTGGCATTGCAGACCACTTGGCCAATTTATCAAGGGTCTTGATTGCTTGTTGCAGGGTTTTCTTTATTTGCTTGATGAGGACAGAATTTAGAGGCAATTCATGGTTGCAGCATTTATTTACAGTGTTTGCATTCGACTGCCAATTCTGAAACATGTAGTTCGGGATGTGGTGCACCAAATCTGCAAGCTGGCCTCATGATGATTCGATTATCAGTATGCTTGTTCAAGATTTATCATGGCCTTTTCAGGAAGCTCAGAGCTTGTATTTGAAAGGTTGCCAAGCTGGCAGATATGGTGAGTGAAGTTGATCAGGAGATGTATCATCATGAAGTTGAAAACCCCTTTTGTCAACGGGATGTTGTACAACTTCCAACTGGATCTGTTGTGTATCTTCAGCAACGCAACGACAATTTGCAGCCGCTGAATGGATGTTCGAAGTGGGGTCACTCTCCCATTCCACCTGTGTATCCAAAGTATGATGCTTTTATAAGGCTTCCGTGACCTTCTATGTAGATTTTCCAGTGCTACATTGACTGGAGTCATCCTTGGGGCGATGGAACTCATCCAGATTGTTCTCCATGTACTCGATTGTGGCTTTAGTATGGTAGGGGTACTGTACCATCTGGTGAATATTCACTCAGTTCTTGACGCACAATGGCGCTTCTGTCAAGGTAATACTTTAGCTCGGCAAAGAGTGGAAAAGAGTCACAGTGGAACCGGGTACAGTCCCGTACCCGAGTGCATTCATCTCCTTACCAGTCTAATGCATCAGGTGGTTATATGGGTTGTTGAATTGAGCGATGCCAGGATATGGAGGCATCATTGCCCAGAGCAGGTTGAACTAGGTGATCCTGGAATGTCTGACAAGAAAGGACAGTACCCAGTCTATGAAATGCCCAAGCATAACAACTTCGATGGTATGGACGATATCAGGTACGATGATTGTTGTCAGTGAGATGCATTTCATGATCCAGATGACAGCGTTTGTAGTTCCAACTGCTCGATCTTGCAGATATTGTTATTCTTCCTGTCTCTTGGTCTGATTTCGCTAATTTGTGAGTATCATCTTTTGAAAGTATAGCCGATATTCTCTCAATTGCCACAAGAGTGAATTCGCTAAGTGAAGATTTCAGTGCTTCCCAAACACGGCCATCTGGCTGGTTAATCGAGTGTAAGTGAATGCTTTCAAGGTAGTCAGCCATCCATGCACAGATGACAGGATTATATTGCCGCATCTGACTGACCCCACAAAGCATACGGTATCCAGTGTTGAATAGGGCATAGAAAGGACAAAAAATAAGCTCGACAACCTTATATACAACCTCTCGATTGTGCACTGGTTGTTCCTTCACAGTAGCTGTTTCCCATATTCTCTGAAGTTATAATTTGGTGGAGAGTGCAGATGTGCAACAAAAATGCTTCCAAGATTCAAAGGCTTTGATGTAGACGTCAAGTCAACGTTTTTAAAACTCAAATATACTGGCCAAACATCTATGTCTCCCAAGTGGAATGTAAACAGTGTTTGGTGTGAACCGTTGAATAAATGGACCAAGGTAGCACCAAGCGTCCACCATGGATATTCACGCTGTCACAATTAACGTACCTGTAACGAAATTCAACTAATGTACCTGTTTATTCCACTACCACCAGTTACTTGATTTTACCTTCGAGAAGGCACATTCCTCAGCATCATTGAATTCCAATGGTGGAACATACGACATAAGTTCTCGGAACGCTGGCTCTCGCATGAGGAATGCCAATTTTCCATCCGGATGCAGGAACACGATACGTATGTAATGATCGTGGGGAATATTGATTAGATTTGGCCAAAAGATGGTAACATACTTTATCCGATTGCCAGGAGTTAATGTCCATTGCATTGGACATTTCCTTCAATGTTTTCAATTAAGTGTAGAACAAAGCGAACATGCCCATGGTTGCCATTGTAGGGTTCCTGACAAGCTCCTCGATAGCAGCTACACTCACATTGTGCTTGAGTCACCAGTGAGCTATTCGATACTCCTCCTGACAAGACAAAGCTGAGGTTGGATCTATGGTGTAGTTGAAGTTGTTGAAATACTCGTTACTAATAAACTTGCCTGCTATACTGTTGTCCAATTGTGGAGGTCGATAAATAGATGTTCAAACTTGAGGTTGCTCAGGATCAATACACACATGTTAACTGTTGGCTTCTGTATTGCTAGAATCATCATCGAAAGGGTGACTTAGAGAGTCCCAATGCCATTCATGACAGGTTGCAAGTAGAATAGTATTGTGCTCGATCACAAAACCATTATCTGGCAGTTATTAGGCAGCGATGTATAGTATCCTATCTTGTTGGCTGTGACGAAGGCGTGTGATGTAACTGCCAATGTAGGGGTTTGTCATACGCAAGTAAAGACACTGGTGATGAATATCCAAGGCTCGTTAGCAAATGAAATGTCACAATGCTATTTAGAACCGTCTTGATGGTTCTGTAGCTACTCATACTATTGCATGCCGCATGGTCCTGAGAAATAGCAACACCTCAATTTATGTTTTCCACAAACAGTCATACCACTCTTCTAAGATATCTCTCATTCTCCTTCACACATTTGCAAAGTGTTTAATCATGCTCTCATCATCAACATACCATGTATCTCGAGAAGCATACAGCATTTGGATTTAGCACATTGTGGCGATAGTTTTGCACCCTCATGAGATCCTTCTGTGCTGGTTGCCTGAGCTATGGATATCCCTTTTTGTTCAGTTGGTACCTTACTTCTACTTTGAGTTATCCATTGTTACCGACACCACAACATTGTCGAGGGGTACAAGACCTAGAGCAAGAACAGTGACACCAAAGTGAATTATGACAACACAGCATGGTTTTGGTTGTGTTTCTAATGAAATTAAGAATTCAGTCAACGATTCAGAACATAGAGATGTTCCTAAGCTCATTCATTCCTAGCTGATTAGCAGCCAAGGTAATGTTGCCAGATTATGAAAACCCCTCCAAGCGCATATATATATTCACCTTGCCTGCCCTCCTTACTTACACTCTCTAGAACCTTTGACATACCCTCCTCACCGCTGCTACTGCATCGCATCACCCTTGACTATATATTGGACACTCCCAGAACTAGTTTAGAGTGCCACGCAATTAATATCCACTACTGAATCATTGGCCACCCGTGATAACATAAAATGTAATAGGATTCTTTCTAGTTGCTGCAATTAGTGGTCACAGATACAAATACAATCCAGATGCCACCTCTGCACATCTGCATCTGAGCTCAGATCACAGGTGTTGGAGTGAGCAAATGCATACTAGGAACTATTGGGATTTGGCAGCGGAAGGTTGGCTTGACAACACAACTAAAATATAATACAGCGAGTGAGCATGTGTGGAAGACTGCCCAGTTGCTGAGCATCAGCAACAAGCAAGGCACCAACCCTGAGCAATTGACTCTCCTAATCGATCATTGCATAACTCGAATGAGTAATTTGGAGTCCAAAAGGTCGCTTTGGTGATAGTACATGGTAGACAAGACTAACCTCATCAGTCAGCAACTCTGGGCAGCACTCCACAACTTCGGAGAGAATTGCCTTCACAAAGTGACACGTAGGATCAACAAATCATCAACTAGGGATGAGAAATTTGTACGTGCTGGTATGTATTTCATTGCCCGATGATTCTGTTGCTCATGCTGATGATGTGTAGATTGATTAGAAGACAAGGAAGAAACCGCATGTCACAGGTCTTCACATTGAACGGTTCATTGCAATACCTCAAATGATTTCCTTGCCGAGCAACTCACATTTACCATCCCCTATGCGAATCCGAACCTTGTTGTGAACTGGGCGGGTGAAAACAATATTCTGCTGTTCTCATGGCACTGGCTTGCGGATGATGACTGAATACTTCTGATAGTCACACCAATTGTCGATATGACTATTTTAACAATCATGCATGTGGAAATCACTTGTCAGCCAGACTCCAGTCTGAAAATCCAAGCTCTTTGGGGCTGCTGGGGTGAGTCGAATGGGGATGGTGGTCCACACGCCCATAATGTTATCGCAATCTTGATTAACAGTACTGCTGCCAGATGGGTAAAGGCGGCTATGCAAATAAACAATGCAATGCTTGTTTGTATTGATCATAGTAGCCAACATGCTGACATGACATCTGGTGCCTAGATGCTCATGCATGGTGCCAACAGCTACCTTTCCCTGGATGACAATCTCCCAACTCCAGCCAAAAATATGATGTAGGATACCGGGGAGACATCCGATGACGATACGGAGTGGCAACAGCCAAATCGCTAAAGCTTTGCGATGATGAAAACAGACTGTCAACTGTTCCAAAGAAACCTTCAATAGAAGATACGCAGACAGCAGCGACACATTGCAGTCATCAGACAGTGTCTTCCTAGTCACTTTGCCGATTACGAGCAAAGTGTTGTTGCTCCTGAGGATGTGGCATGTCTATGCAAATACAATCTGATTGTGAATCCTCCCACTGGAGGCATTTTGGCCAATTGCAAGGTTACAAACAGCTCCCAAGCTGCACATTAGTTGTTGTGAGGACAGAATGCCCTGGCTGCATGGTTGTTGCAGGATCTGTGTCCTAGGTGGGTATTTTGATAGCACATTGTAGGGTGGACGGATGCGGGATAATTTGGAGTTTCTTGGTGAGGTTTTGGGTGTCTTGTTGGTGGTTTTCTAATTTTATTATTACATGGGCCATATTCAAGCATGAAGAGCTGTGTCAAGAGCTGACGATGTTAGGATTAATGGTTGAGACATGTGTTGATGGGAATGGCCTAGTAGCAGCGATTGGACTGTGTGGATGGCTATCATGTAATTACTACTTCAGTAGTTTTACTCAGCAGAAATAAACCCGAATGATACGTGTAACACGAAGGGTTTAAAGCTTGTTATGATAATGATTTTTGTAAAAGGAAGCGAATCACCAACATTGTGGCATGCTTGTCACCTGCCATTCTCGGTTCTGAGTCTCTGTCCATCCAACGAGTTGGATGTGTCCGTGGCAGGACAAGCCATGATTCTAGAAGTGTTGACAAGATATAAGTTCTAATTAGAATGGCGCTTTTATTCATATCAATGCTTTGATTGCATTACACAATGCATTAATTGATTCACTATTCATTTATTCACATGTTTGTTAGTCACTGCTTTATACTTTTGATAGTTGTCACTCCCCACCGTCCAACATAAGGACATGAACGTGCCGTACTTCTCCTCCTCCTTCTCTTCCATCCAGTTGAAGATGATGCAGACCATCTAGCTACAATAACGATCTCAACAATCATTCTGGCACGATACTCAATAATTACAATGATCGTCGTAATGATAATTCACAATCTGATGATGAGCCTCATTAGAAACTATCGAGGATAGCAAAGGGCAAGTGGCCATCAAATAATTCCTTCACATCAACTCTTGGAAAACTAGTTGTGGCAAGTCAAATAACTACTACAGTAGTGCAACCCCTACATTCTGAGAGTTGGGAGGTCTCTATTGTCTCAGAGGACGAGGCTGAACCCAAGCCTGTTCTGGAGGCACCCAAAAAGATATTCAATTAAGCATTTAAATGATTGATATTGCCTACTAAGATATATATTTACTTGGGGAAGGATTCAAATGAAGCCGGTGAGCAATTAGTTGCATGGAAAGCTGGAAATCTCTGGTGATATGAGTCTTTTGTTGACGACATGATAGGCCTCATCATCAGCACAAATTACAATGCCCAGGCAACTCTTTCAGGTGTTTGCGCGATGATCATGGCATGTGTGAAGCCTCTAACTGTCAATTACGAGATGTTCATGAATCCTTTTGCCACAAATCTGGTGAAGACTGCTCAGATCAATAGTTGGTGGTATGAGAATACCGCTAGGATAGATCCAGCCCTGAGAATCTCTAGCCCTCAAAGTGCCTACATTTCTGTAGTAAATGTATCATCTCCACTATTCTTTTCATTGCTGACATTGTGCATCCGGTTGTCACAAATATTTGTTGCTCCAGCTCAGCAATGCTACACTGCTGCAAGTCTTGAAATGACTCTATATACCTATTCTGAACAACGTCACTTATAGAGATCTGGACAATGGCATTCTGGCAATTGGCGAAGGACAGGTTTACATGCCACACAAACATTTGTGAGGAAAGTTCAAAGTTCCCTTCTTGTTTAATTGTTGTCTGGATAATCAACTTAGGAGTGCCAATTTCAAATTACAGAGACTGAAATTGGAAATTTTATTCACTGGACATACTTCTATGGCATACGACAAATGGGAATAGAAGATAGATCATTGACTCATAACATCTGCCTGACATTCACTACCCTCACAGCAACCACTGTCCACCATTTGTTGTCAGCCTGTGAAGAAGGCGAGTTTAGGGTCCCACTAGTGTTTTGTCCAGGAGGTGGAGCACAACAGAAGTGCAATCCATGACACATCAATCACGCAGTTAATAATGCATGCACAGATGTATGTTGTCATTATGGTGTGCATATTGGTCCTTACTCACCAGAGATTCAAACTAAAATAATAGACAAATATCCGCAGCTTGGTTCGCCGAGAAATCCTGTCAACTGTGATGGACTCAGTAATCTCAAAACCTCAGAACGATTGGGGTAGCTCTGAGGAGGACTTTCTTGATTATGTCTTGCAGAAGCTGATGGAGCAGCCCAACAATTCCTTTAATCATCTCAGAAACTTTGTTCCTGCTACCGAAGCTAGCATGTGATCCTCAGCTGTGCTGTCTATGGATGAGTTTGCCATTGCCAGCAGCAGCAAGCCCACACTCTGCTAAGACAGCAATAGCAACAGTGATTACATCAACAACACCACCTGTATGGAGAATACGACAATAGTCAATGGATGTAAGAATATACAAGGTGTGATGTCACTTGGAGATTAGAAATGGTGTCAGTTATCGGATGTAGAATCTCTTTTGTGTGATATTTCATTCTAGGTTTCGTTGATATATCATACTAGTTGCGATTGTAACACAACCAATGGTTTACTGAAGTCTGATCTCAAACTCATGAAATTATGATCGCAATGGTGCATAACCCTCATGCGGTGGTTGATCACATGCAAGGTACTGAATTATCTGATACAAACAGATGAAATATTATAAACCATTTCTGCATGGTAAGTATCATCAGTCAAACTAAGCCAAAAGGGAGTCTAAAACAACAACTTCACAGTTTATTAAATGTTTACAGCAACTTCTATCATCATATTGAGGACAAAGTAAATTGGGCAACGTTGGAGTTTGTTGAAAGATGATTTGTAATATTGCCAAAGCCGGTGTGAAGTGTTCATCAAGTGCTTGCTATCACATTTGGAAAAGTGGGTATGCTGGTCCTGATGCTTGAAAATAGCCTCGTGATAACTCAATGAACACTCTAGAACGTTAAAGCAATGCCAGGTTTCAAGAAAACCTCAGTGTCATTTGTTTTAGTTTGTGAGTACAATAAACTAAATAAATTTAATGAAGAAAACATTGTTTTTGCTAATGTCTACCTCTACTCCTGCATATCATGATTCAGCCATTCTATCTTATGTACTGTTCAGTAGATATTTATATCAACACAAGTATTCGCAAGCAATATGCTATCCATTCTATTCTACATTGAATTCTCTTGCCCCAATGGTGGCTGTGAATCTATTCCTCCACTGCATACAAGTTGCATCTTAGTTGGTTGTTTTACAATACAGATGAAAGTGTCAATGCAATCGTCCCAACACAGCAGATTATTGTACTTTGTTGGAATCACCACAGCATATTTGTGAGCAGTAGAATGTAGTATGAATTAATGGGCAACCTTGTACCTGACTGAAAGGGTTGATGTTGTCTCTCAGGTGAGTGGGTGCTTCTGAAATTGGACAATCTGATTCTCTAAAGAACCACTGAAAAATGATATCTAAAAGCAGGAATTCAGCCGTGAAAGGGATTATCGACGTCATTCTCTTCACTTTCCACATATTAGACCTAGTTGTTATACATTTTAGGCATGATCCCTTGGTTGGCATTGGTATATACTTTCTTCCAATGGAGTTTCATATGCTGAATAGAAGTAGAGATGTGAAATAGTAAATAGTAGTACCGCAGTACATTCTGAAATTTGTTAGATATACTGTCAAGGAGTACATTTTCATTTTATCCAAGTATGCATCCACTAACCTTGTATCCCCAGTTGGATTCAGTTTGTGCGCAGAATGGCTGTCCAAAGGAAGAAATTCAGACATCTACTGATGCATCTCTGAGTGATGGTAGGTTGATCCTTCTGCAGAGTAAGCCAAAATAGATTTCTGTGAAATAATATACCCATTGTGATGGGTGGTGGAACTAAGGCTATTCCTGACCTTGTTGAAGACATAAAAGCTTGGTGCTGTGTACATTTTGCTGTATATTGGTAACAAACTGTTGGTTGAAAGCTGTTGCAGAGTGAATATTGTACCAGCATTAAAGCGCAAGGTAGACCGATGTCTCCTCCATTCAGTCAAGACTGGTGCACAGGTCATTATGCTTAAGCATCTGTTGAACTTATTTGACTTTATTGCTAGACTGACATACATGTTACACAGTACTGATATATACTGGTTCAGAAATCACAGCTGTGCAAAAGTCTCTGGAACCCATCTGCCAAATTGACTCTGATTTATCACTCTTAAGCAGTATATTAGATAATGATAAATATAATACACCCTGTGTGATAGATTTCTCGAGCTGCTGACTGCTGATTGCCACCAACCAAGGTTGAAATTGACTCAAGCAGATGAATAAGCCACATTGAATCATACTTGGTCATTTGACGTATTGCCATAAATCTTGCTCTCCTGCCAGGGCGTGACAAGGTTCATGTAGGCGTTACTGCAGCTGGTGGCTTCTGACAGGTCATCTGACAGACAGAGCAGATATTCTACACAATTGTCGGTGGTTATGTTTGGCATGCTCTAAATTTCTTCATCTGTTGCAATAATCATTGTTGCAAGATATAGGGTGAATATGCATCTGTACCCGGTTGCCTTACTCATCACATTGATCAATAGACATTACTCATGAAGTAGAAACCATTTATACTAAAGATTGCATTTAACTCGGGTGATGTGATGGATATCCTACACGAATCCCTCATGTACCTTCTGTCCATTCATATCGAAGCATCTGGTTGGCAACTGTAGGGCATTATTTGGTCATACCCAGCATTCCATATGATTGAGGTTGTAATCAGTTTGGTCACATATCTACTAGTCTGCATCACAATGCAAGTATTATGACATGTTTTGTTCCATAGCCTATGCAATGTTGTTGGCAACTGTACATGCATGATGGCCTTTGCAGATGTTGACATCTTCTGTTCCCACAATGTACCTATCTGGTGGTGGAATTGATCTTTGTATATCATCTACTGCTTTGAGGGATAGATGAGAGCAATTTTGATGGCTAATATGTGGAGACCATTGACCTATTGCAAGTACTGCTACAATTACCATTTCATCTGAGGCTCTTTGTGTCACAGTCTTCCAACTCTCCTTCGAGGAGAAATCCTTTGCAGTGCAGTTTATACCTAGTATTCTGATTATGCTACTGATTTCTGTTGCCAGCCAGCAACCACTTTTCAATAAATCAAATGGTTTTGAAATGTACTGGAGACCAGGATACCAGGGTACCAATGTGAATTGATTTCCAAAGTGATGTTTTGCCTGTCTAGCTTTAGAATATATCAGCAGCCAGTTCGAACAGTTTCTAGCTAAACCCAAGAGCAGCTGATGCAATATATCAGACTGCCAAAGCAGATAGACATTGTCGAGAGAGCATTGCTAGAACTGAGTTTGGATTCGTTAAAATCCTTGAGTCTTTGGAACATCCTTATCAGTTTCCTCCAGAAGATCCAAGTAATCATGCTGTTCTCTGGAGTTATCAAGTGTGTAAAATGATGAATGCCCTATCAGTGCAATATCAGGAATATCATAAATTGGGGATGCGATATATGAGACTTGAAAAACCATGACTTGATCTAGATAATTCCTAACCCATGTAACAAACAAAGGGTAACATTGTCTGTGGTATCCATCAGCAGACTTCCAATACCAGTTACAACCAGATCTGTCAAGATTTCTGAGTGGGGACAGAATAGTTTCAACAGTGTTAAGCCATGTATCCTCAATAATTTTGGTACTGCTTGGGGGATAAGTAAATCAGTCACCGAGACCTGAGGTATGGTCTATAGATGCTTGCCTGATAATGTTGTGAATGCTTTCAACTCTTAAATGCAATGCCCAGAGATGCTAATGCCCCAAAACGATAGTTGTGTGAGTCTTGTCTGAAGCACAAATGACTAGTACAATCTTTGCCCCAGCTAGTAGTTGATTCTGTATATCCCACAACTAGTTGCCAGTGTTCATCTTACTGAATAGTCAACTATTCTCCAGGTCAGCAATGTGCACTGGTTTACAATCCAGGTGGACCTATAATGGAAGATGTACCACGATGAACTGTAAATATTTGAAAATATCCATGTAGAACGATTTTCACAGGATACATAAAAACATCAGCAAAATGTAAATCGGTACTGAAGCTACATTCCATCCTCACTCCCACTCCTGTTGACATCACCAGTGCAGTCATGCACTTCCAGTTGTTCCCAGGTCCCCCTAGAGTGCAGCAATGTGCTCTCAGACTCTGCAAGAGCATTCCCATGTGCTCATCATAGCAACTGCAGTCATGGAGGGGCACTCAGGATGCTCTGATACTCAACATATACAATGCTCAATTTTCACTGTACCGAAGACCTCTTTGAGTGTCCATGGAAGACATGGAGAGGAGCTGAGACCATTGCGCAGCACATTTGGTGACTTGCTGCCATATTCTAACTGCAGAAGATTTTAAGGTTTCATAACCAGAAGCCATTTTGTCTGTCAGATTCATCGTTGTGAAAGTCACATGATTCCTTAAATCATCACATGGCATGCAATATTGATCTAAGCATCTCTATATGTATACAGAAATTGAATCTGGCTACCGACAGTACTCTACCATAATTGAAGAAGCACATGTCAACCCCGATTGAGAGAACTTGGAGATGCACTTGGATACAATTGTGGGGGAATAATTCATTTCTCACCACCACTATGATGTAGTTTGACAGGGGGTAGCTGGCTGGAGGGTTACGAAGATTAAAGAATGATGGGGATAGGTTGAGCATCATTGAGGGTGGGGCTTGTACTGGGATACAGAGATACTGGAGATGGACAGAGCAACAAAGAGTATATATTTGGGAGACCCTGGGGTAGATAGATATCACCTCAGCATATCAAATACACTCTCCATCATTTGCAGCTCTTGGTCCCATACATTATTGCGGAGCATTCTGTGATCCATGCAATTTGTGTGGTTTCTTATAGCCAGGTACCACAGGATGTCCTCTCACCCTCTTTCTATGCTGCTCAAATGAGAACAGCTCTTTCTCACCAGTTCTCTTCAAATGGTGTGACAGCTCCATAGTTTCACCACACTGCGATCATGTGAATATAGTGGTGCACTACTACGCTAGATTGAAGTCACTCTGGACGTGTAATCGGGGGCTATGATGATGCATACTAAGCTGATGTGATCAAGTGAGTTCGAATGTACACTTGAGGCCCATGATTAATCAAGATTGGCGCAGTTGTTGGAGGTGATCTATCTGGAGTTTGTAACTCATATTGGAGGTATCATGGGAACTGATACTATCTTCATTGGTTAACTATTAATTGTGGCAAGTCAGAGAATTCAGTACAACAAGGTCTGCTGAGGGATAACAGAGGAGAGACTGGCTGGGAGCAGAAGCCAGTCAATCTTGGAATGCTGCAATACTTGGTGTATAAAGTGCTCATTATCAACTCATGATTATCGCATGGAGAGAGAGAGAGAGATGACATCACTTCATATTCATAGGTCATGTTTGCATGGGTTCTGGACTGTTGTTTCAGGTTTGTGTCCACGTCAAAACAAAGTGTTTTTCTAATTGATGTTGAGGGTGCTCAATGATTCTGAACCGTCATTTGAAATATAGTTCAAGGGAAATCTCTCAACCTGACTGAATTGGGCGAATTGTCAGTGGGTTGTACTGCGGATCCATCTGGAAATTCGTATAATGCTCTTGTTTTTGCTGTTTGGCAATTGTATCTTGTCAAAATCATGAATTTAATATCCAGTCTTCACTTACTGCATGATTTGTGGTTAGTGATATCAATAATTTTGGAATCCATGATTTTCCGTTCATATTATGTATTTTTGCAATATATATGCAGTCAATAGTTCAATTATGAGATTAAATATTCGTGTAATGCCTTGACAATTCAATATTCAAGATGAAATATTGTTGACACTCCATTGACAGTCAGTTTCATGATGGCGTAATGAAGATATCATGCACTGTTTTGGATAAAATGGCCATCATTACTTCATATATGAATTCCCACCATAATGCGACACTTAGAGTACCCAATTGCAAGACCTTAAAGAGTTGACTCTCCATTTAAGCTCATTTTCAGGATTTCTCAGAGAGGGTATCCTATTTGAATTTGCCTCTAGAGGCGGCCAAATCATCATTTATTGATATCTACAACCAGATGCCACATCGATTACCCTACATGCAAAATCAAATATCGTTGGCACTCAGTTGATGCTTCTTTTCACCATGGGGCAGTAACCATGTCTCGCTGTTTTTAGCCTATAAAGGCTGACAATACGTTGGTTATGCATAACAGCAATAAAATGAAATTTCAATTACCTTACTTACAGGACCAAACATCGTTGATGCTCGATCAATATTCATTGGCAGAATGGGGCAGTGACCATGTGGTTTTCTCTTTTCCATATGAAGGCCTCCTACTTGGTGATTATGCATAACAGTGACCAAGTTATGCGTTAATAGCCATATTTACAAGACCAAATATTATTGATGCTCTGTTAACGCCCATTTGCATGTATAGTCTAGTCCCAATCTGCTGTCATCAATAACTGAATACAGACTCATTTCAACATATTGGTTACCTACCTGTCTCATTGAGACTTGGCCATCCAGCAATGCTGAGCCCAAAAATATTCTTGCAAAGAACGCTTTCAATCTTGTAAAATCTATATATCATGCTGCAGGTTTCATTTCGCCTGCTATACTTCTATTTATCAAACAATATTCACATGTGACTGCTCATTATTTTCAAATAACATTTCGCTTAATGACATTCTTGGGCAAGCATCATATAGAACCTGATGAATACCTATTGACCCATTCTGTCTGATATTATCTTGTTTCCCTAATTTCTCCTTGTTTCCATTGCATTGACTGTCATCGATGAATGATGAGCCATTTTCTATGACCTCGGTGTTTGCCAAATCAATTTTGAAACAAGATGTATTACACTCCCATTCCACTTCACTGGGTGTTGCGGATTCTCAATGTCATTGTCTTGCTCAACATCGCAGTCATCGCCTGCCTCACAGTTATCTTCGCTTTCATTTGGAATATCCGGATGACCATTCCAGTGAAGTCAATCATTGATGTCGGAAATGCTATAAGGTGCACTATTGTCATCACATTTTGCCAGATGACAGTCAATTCTTCTGACTGAGCCGATATCTAATACTGGAGTTCATCCTCCAGAAAGGTCATTTGCAGAGAAAGCTGGCGGCAAAGGTGATCTATCTGACAATGTAAAAGCAGCCACAGCATCATGCTGACAGTTTGACCAGGATGCTTTGATGATCTTGTCGCAATGTGAAATATCTCCAACCGCTGCCATTTGATTGTTTTGAGTGCAATATTCCTTCTGTATAACACATAGGTTTTGACTGCCCTGCCACATCTCCAACCATCGTGGATCATGGCCATTCTGGGCAATTGTCGTTTCTTCACCTCTCGCAGTTATTCCAAGCCATTCTCAGGGTCCATCATGTACAATACTGGGTTGTCGCCTGTCAATATCCCAGTATTGGCTTGAGCAAACAGCCTTACTT